>MRWG01000833.1_pt1 | contig 57287 bp, 56 predicted proteins | sample 1013341 | NCBI WGS metagenome assembly MRWG01 (sample SAMN06117577, study PRJNA244670) | biofilm metagenome | biome: Water; feature: Cathode Biofilm; material: Biofilm; isolation source: microbial consortium enriched at the cathode of a solar microbial fuel cell | place: USA: District of Columbia ...
CGCTTTACGCCCAGTAATTCCGATTAACGCTCGCACCCTCCGTATTACCGCGGCTGCTGGCACGGAGTTAGCCGGTGCTTCTTCTGTAGGTAACGTCAGGGTTCACGGGTATTAACCGTAAACTTTTCTTCCCTACTGAAAGTGCTTTACAACCCGCAGGCCTTCTTCACACACGCGGCATTGCTGCATCAGGCTTGCGCCCATTGTGCAATATTCCCCACTGCTGCCTCCCGTAGGAGTCCGGGCCGTGTCTCAGTCCCGGTGTGGCTGATCATCCTCTCAGACCAGCTACTGATCGTTGCCTTGGTAGGCTTTTACCCCACCAACAAGCTAATCAGACATAGGCTCATCCAATAGTGCGAGGCCCGAAGGTCCCCCGCTTTCCCCCGAAGGGCGTATGCGGTATTAGCTCCGGTTTCCCGGAGTTGTCCCCCGCTACTGGGCAGATTCCTATGCATTACTCACCCGTCCGCCACTCGTCAGCGCAAAAGCAAGCTTCTGCCTGTTACCGTTCGACTTGCATGTGTTAGGCATGCCGCCAGCGTTCAATCTGAGCCAGGATCAAACTCTTCAGTTTAATCATGTTAGCAGCTTGAGGCTGCCAATCTTGGCTCGATGGTCACTGTTAAATTGACGTTACGTCAGACTTAAAAGATCCCATCGATGTTACTCTGGGTCTCACAAGCCAGTGACGCAAACGCCCACACGTATTTCTTGATCAAATTGTTAAAGAGCAGGCTCAGGAGGGCCCTGAACAGAGGGAGGGGATTATACACTTGGAAGTCACTTGGTCAACCAATCTTTACAGATTTTTTACTGTTTTTTTAACTCGCTGAAAATTAATTATTTTTTGTGGTTTTTTGGGGAAATTTTCGGGCTTTTGCTGCACTGTGAAAAACGGGGGTAAATAGCCGCCGGGATCGCTTGCTGTTGGCCACGCTTACTCCTCGCTTCAGGTGTCAGGCTTCAGCCTGACATCGTCAGCTACCGGCCGGGTTCCTCCCTCTCTCCAGGTGTCAGGCTTTAGCCTGACATCGTTGGCTGCCGGGCGGGGTTACTCCTCTCTACAGGTGTCAGGCTTTAGCCTGACATCGTTGGCTGTCGGCCGGGGTTACTCCTCTCTACAGGTGTCAGGCTTTAGCCTGACATCGTCAGCTACCGGCCGGGTTCCTCCTCTCTACAGGTGTCAGGCTTTAGCCTGACATCGTTGGCCGTCAAACCGGGTTTACGGTGTCAGCCTGAAGGCTGACACCTGATCGGGGGAAGGCTGACACCTGATCATTCGGCTACCAGACCGGGTTTACGATGTCAGCCTGAAGGCTGACACCTGCATAAGGGCAGGCTGACACCTGCATATAGGGTAGGCTGACACCTTCAATCAGGAGAAGGCTGACACCTGTACTGTCCATCACACCGCATGGTTATTATCGATTCCCCGGGTGATGTCGTCGAACGCCTTCTGGTTGATTTTGCTGTCAACAAATTGCCGGTATTCGATATAGCGCCGCTCCGGGTCATTCGATAGTTCCATATACAGCGGATGCGGTGTGACCATTTTTCCTTTTACCAGGCGCCGGCTGCAGTAATGATGTTGATTTCCATGATTTTTTTCATCGCTGTCAGGCTGTAGAGCGTCGCTTTTGCCGGTCAGCGGCCGTCCGGCTTCCGTTTGACGTCGTACATCGTTTTCAGTGAGCGCCACACCGCCATGGGCGTTTTCCCGGTAACTCGACCACGGGTAGTCACCGGGGCTGGTCACCATCCCGGCGCGTACCGGGTTCAGTTCGATATATCGATAGCATTCAAGTAGATAAGTTTCTGTCAGGATCAGTGAGGCGTGGTAGCGCCCATCCCACAGGGTGCCTGTCCTGTGATACTTGATGTTGAAATAGCGTGAAAAACGCCCACTCAACCACTGCATCAAAACCGGGATACTGTTTTCGGTGGACGGGCTTGCCAGCAGGTGAAAATGGTTGGTCATCAGCACCCAGGCATGCAGCGCCACGGAATGTTCGTGACTGGCCTTGGCGAGACTCTGAACGAAGTAGTGGTAATCCTCTTTCTGAAAGACAATTGGATTGCGGTTATGGCCGCGTTTGACCAGGTGAACCGGTTGTGAGGGGAAGAAAATACGGGGGTTTCTGGGCATCCTTGCCTCCCTGGGTATGTTTTGTGATGAAGAGGCGAGTATATAGCAGAACGGTGTTTTACTGAAGTCGGACATCTGCTTATCAGGTGTCCGGTGCCGGGCCAGGGTTACTCCTCTCTACAGGTGTCAGGCTTTAGCCTGACATCGTCAGCTGCAGGGCGGGGTTTACGATGTCAGCCTGAAGGCTGACACCTGCATATAGGGAAGGCTGACACCTGATCGGGGGAAGGCTGACACTTGCATCATCCGGCTGCCGGGCCGGGTTACTCCTCTCTACAGGTGTCAGGCTTTAGCCTGACATCGTCAGGTGCCGGGCGGGGTTTACGATGTCAGCCTGAAGGCTGACACCTGATCGGAGGAAGGCTGACACCTGCATATAGGGTAGGCTGACACCTGCATCGTTCGGCTGCCGGGCGGGGTTCTCGATGTCAGCCTGAAGGCTGACACCTGATCGGGGGGAAGGCTGACACCTTACAGACCAGGCTGACACCTGCTATTTCCTTATCCTTATCCGGGTAATGCGGCGTTTACCTATCTGGATTATGTAGGACTTGCCGGCTATTAGTTGGGTGTTTTTGTCGGTGACTTTTTCGCCGTCTATGCGTAATGCGCCGGCGGTGATGTTGCGAATCGCTTCAGAATTGCTGGCCGTCAAGCCGGTCTCGGTGCAGGCGGCAGCGATCCATTTCGTTCCCCCGGCATCGGCCGTGATCACTTGCTCCTCGATATCGTCCGGTAGGACGCCTTCGCGGAAGCGGTCGATAAAGGCCTGCCGGGCCGCGGTTGCCGCCTTCTGGTTATGAAAACGGGCGATGATCTCCTCGGCCAAGCGGAACTTGATGTCGCGGGGATTGGCGCCGTTGGCGACTTCTGTCCGCAACGCCTCGATCTCGGCCGCGGGGCGGAAACTCAGCAGGTCGAACCAGCGCCACATCTTCTCATCGTCAATGCTCATGATTTTGCCGAACATCTCGTCCGGGGATTCGGTGATGCCAACGTAATTATCCAGGGATTTGGACATTTTCTCGGCACCGGAGTGAATGCCCTCCAGGATCGGCAGGGTCATGATGACCTGCGGGGGCTGGCCGTAGCTTTCCTGGATCTGGCGGCCCACCAGCAGGTTGAACTTCTGGTCCGTACCGCCCAGTTCGACATCGGCCTTGATGGCAACGGAATCGTAGGCCTGAACCAGGGGATAGAGAAACTCATGGATCGCAATTGGCTGGTTCGAGGTGAAGCGCTTGTTGAAATCGTCGCGTTCGAGCATGCGCGCCACGGTATGGCGGGCGGCGAGCTGGATCAGATCGGCGGCGTTCATCTCGCCCATCCAGCTGGAGTTGAACATGACCAGGGTTTTTTCCGGATCCAGGATCTTGAATATCTGTGCCTCGTAGGTGCGGGCATTTTCGATGACCTCATCGCGCGACAGCGGCGGTCGGGTGGTGCTTTTGCCCGTGGGGTCGCCGATCATGCCGGTGAAATCGCCGATCAGAAAGATCACCTCGTGGCCGAGGTCCTGGAACTGGCGCATCTTGTTAATGAGTACGGTGTGGCCGAGGTGCAGGTCGGGCGCCGTCGGGTCGAACCCGGCCTTGATCCTGAGCGGGCGGTTCTGGTTTAACTTCTTTTCCAGGTCCGCTTCGAGCAGGATCTCGTCGGTACCACGGCGCAGAATATCGAGTGCATCGGCAACACGCGTCATTGTAAAGTCATCAGCTTAGATTCAAGGGTGTGATTATTATGTAAAACTCTGGCGGAAACAGAGGCTTTTTATCGCATTTTTTTATAAATACCGTTGACGAAACCGGCGGTTATAGATATGTTAGTCCAAACAATTTCACGTAAAGACCGTGACTTACAAAGTCTATATAAAGCAAGACTATAAGGCAAAGGTTGCCCGGGGACAGAAGCTTCATCGGCACATCGCGTATGCCGGTGTGCTGGGTCTGACCGGCGCGTTTTTACTCCTGAATTCCTTCTCCGAATCCGGCAACGCCATGACCGGGCCAACCGAAGTCAAAGTTCACCTGTCTGGGCCCGCATCCACACCTGAAATTACCCGTGCCGGGCAAAGCACGACGGCTCCCCGGCACGTTGCCATGATCCAACCGGTCGATCCGCTGCCCGAATGGCGGGAAGAAGCGGCTGTGCAGTTGCCCGCCCTGGTGGATGAAACGGAATCAGTCACATTGCCCGCCGAGTCCGTCGCGGAAACCCGCAACTGGCGGGAAGTGACGGTCAAGCGCGGTGACAACATGGCGCTCATCTTCAAGCGTCTGGATCTCGGTCCGCGCGTCCTCCACGACATCATGACCTCCGGTGAAGATGCGAAGACCCTGAAAAGCATCATGCCCGGGCAGGCTCTGCGTTTTGATATCAGCGACGGCCAACTCCAGGCCATGGAGTACGACATCAGTCCCAGCCGTAAACTCGTGGTGAGCCATGGCGACGATACGATCACCACGGCCATCGAGGATATTGCGCTGGATAAAAAGGTACGCCATGCCGCGGCCGCAATCTCCAGTTCGCTGTACCTGGCCGGGCTCGAGGCCGGGCTGTCCGATAAGCTCATCATGGAGATGGTCACCATCTACGGCTGGGACATCGACTTCGCTCTCGACATCCGCCAGGGTGATCGGTTCACGGTCATGTTTGAGGAATACTACAAGGATGGCGTCAAGGTGGAAGACGGCCCGATCCTGGCGGCGGAATTTACCAACCGCGGCAAAACCTTCAAGACTGTACGCTTCACCCACGAGGACGGCGACAGCCAGTACTATTCCGACAGCGGACACAGCATGCGCAAGGCGTTTTTGCGCACGCCGGTCAAGTTTTCACGCATCAGTTCGCGTTTCAACCTGAACCGCCGACACCCCATATTGAACACCATCCGCGCGCACAAGGGCGTGGACTACGCCGCGCCGACGGGCACGCCGATCAAGGCCACCGGCGATGGCGTCGTCACCTTCAAGGGTACCAAGGGCGGTTACGGCCGCACCGTGGCGATACGCCATGGCAGCACCTACAGCACTCTATATGCGCACATGTCGCGTTACGGCAAGGGCATACGCAACGGCGTGCGCATCAAGCAGGGGCAGATCATCGGTTATATCGGCAGTTCCGGCCTGGCGACGGGTCCGCACCTGCATTACGAGTTCCGCGTTCATGGTGTGCACAGAAATCCCCTGACCGTGGATTTGCCCAAGGCCGCGCGCATCCCCGACGATTTGATGGATGAATTCGTTGCCCGGACCCGGCCATTGCTGGCGCAACTGGATGAATTCAGCAGGCAGACCGATTTTGCCGCTGCAGAGCGCGAGCGCGAAGCCGAACTCATCGCCATGAACAAGGAGAAACCCGCCTCCACCGTGACGCGTTAATCACGGGTCCATTATCCGTGTTATTCCTCGGACTCATCTCTGGCACCAGCATGGACGCCGTGGACACGGCCCTGATAAATATTAAACACCGCACTATCGAGCTGGTGGCATTCCGGGAATACCCGATCCCTGAGGACATAAGAACACCCCTCAGAGCCATGAATGAAAACACTCCGCTGAAAACCGTCGCCATGATGGATGTGCGCATCGGTGAACTCTTTGCCGAGGCGGCCCTGGAGCTGATAGCCGGGCACGGGGTCAATCCAGAGGACATCGCCGCCATCGGCAGTCACGGCCAGACAGTATTTCACAGCCCCGGCTCCAAACCGCCGTGCACCGTTCAGATCGGCGATCCCAACGTTATTGCCTCGCGTACCGGGATCACCACGGTTGCCGACTTTCGCCGCATGGATGTCGCCAACGGTGGCCAGGGAGCGCCCTTCGCGCCGCTGTTTCACCAGGCCCTGTTCCAGACCGATCATGCGCGCATCGTTCTCAACATCGGCGGCATCGCCAATCTCACCCTGTTATCCGCCGAGGCTGACGCGCCCTTGACCGGGTTTGACAGCGGCCCCGGCAATGGGCTCATGGATGACTGGATCCAACGCCATCAATCCAGGGCATTTGATGAGAATGGCCTATGGGCCGGTACCGGTAAGGTCAGTAAAGACTTACTCAAGATCTTGCTGGAGGATGATTATTTTGCCAAGCGACCGCCGAAGAGCACCGGCCGGGATGACTTCAACCTCGACTGGCTGCAGGGAAAAATCGACCGGCTCGGCAACTCACCGAAGCCGGAAGACGTGCAGGCGACTCTGCTCGCCCTGACGGCGAAGACCATTAGTGAGGCCATTCACAACAGCGGCCAGGATCCGGACGATATCCTGGTCTGCGGCGGCGGCGTGCACAATGGGGCCCTGATGGACAGACTGGCCAGTGCCGTGGCCCCGGTTCCCCTGATGACAACCGGCGAGGCCGGCATGGACGGCAACGCCATCGAGGCCGGTTGTTTTGCCTGGCTGGCCGGCAAACGAATCAATAATGAAAAAATGGTGTTGAAAGAGTTAACGGGCAGTGACCGGCCGGTGACCCTGGGTGGCATTTATTCCCCTTGATTATCAGTTGGTTAAGCCACCTAAGTGGTTCCCGAAAAGCAGTCTTTAGACTCTATCAATAACATGTAAAGCAGGCTTTACAGGCCATGGGTATCCTGACTGGAGAGGTTTATACCGAATATCCATTAATAACAGGTAGATACATTATTTCAGCGATAATATGCACCAGAATTGTGCAGAGATGAACGCCAGACAACGTCGAAATTCTTTACGAACGGCTTGTTAAACGACCCACAGGGTTTCTATAACTCTTTGATATTTAATAAATAATCGATGTTGGCACGAGAGGTGCAGTAGATTGGGTGGCTAAATACTATTTATTTCACGGAGGCTATGATGAAATTTCGAAATATTAAAACATTAGTTGCCGGTCTTGCTCTCTGCGTCAGCAGCAGTGCTTATGCCGGTTTGATTGATATTGTTGGTGGATCTTCCGGATCTATTCCTGGTGGAGTCGCCCTGAACAATGGTCTCGTACCTGTTTACGGTGCAGGAACAACTTCACGATCCGGGTACTATGGATCTGAAATACAGCTTACTGGTTCCAGCCAGGGTTATTACCTGACCTTTGAATTCCTTGGCTTCGAGGCTGCATTCCATAACGAGTTCAATCTTGGCGCAACGGAGCTTTTCGATACCGAAAATCACGCCGGTAATAATAACTGGGGCAGTCTCGGGTTCTTCGCAACAGTCGTTGCATCAAGTGGAACACTGGGTTTCAGCTTCGACTACAACCAGAGTGGCGATGCGGGTGATACAGTCCCGCCCGGAACCGTTGCTAATGGTTCAAACCCTAATCCGATAACAGATGCAAATGCTGGCCCCAACTTTTTTGTAAGCTGTGATTCAGGTGCAACAGACACAAACTGCGACTCAATTGTGCTCTGGCTGGATGATAACGGCGTTGATAGCGACGACGACAACCATGACGACATGGCCATCCGTATTACCGCCCGCCTGCCGGAACCTTCCAGTATCGCACTGATTGGTCTTGGCCTGCTGGGTCTCGGCTTCGCAAGCCGCAGGAAAAAGGCTTAATCCTGAAAGCTCGATAGCATCATAGCCGAACGAAAAAGGCGCTGTCTTCGGACAGCGCCTTTTTTTATGTGTTCACTCCAGGTGTCAGGCTTTAGCCTGACATCGTTGGCTACTGTGCGGGGTTTACGATGTCAGCCTGAAGGCTGACACCTGCATAAGGGGCGGGGTTTACGATGTCAGCCTGAAGGCTGACACCTGCATAAGGGGCGGGGGTTACGATGTCAGCCTGAAGGCTGACACCTGCATAGGGGGCGGGGTTTACGATGTCAGCCTGAAGGCTGACACCTTGCAAAGGGGTGGAGGTTACGATGTCAGCCTGAAGGCTGACACCTATATAGAGACACCTGTCAAACAGTAAACGACGATCCGCAGCCGCAGGTGGTTGCGGCGTTGGGATTGCGGATGACGAATTGGGCGCCTTCTATGCCCTCGGAATAGTCTATCTCGGCACCGGCAAGATACTGGATGCTCATGGGATCGATCAGCAACTTGACGCCTTCCTTCTCGACTACGGTATCTCCGTCCTCGATGTTTTCATCAAAAGTAAAACCATACTGAAAGCCGGAGCAGCCGCCGCCGGAAATGAACACGCGCAGTTTCAGGGCTTCGTTGTTTTCCTCGGCAATCAGTTCGCGCACCTTGATGGCGGCGGAATCCGAGAACACCAGGGGAGATTCGCTAGTTGTCTGTACATCGGTCATATCAGTTCACATCCGGTTAATTGGTCAGTCGGACACCTCAAGGGTGTCGGTTGAGTTGGCGATCGCCAGTGGCACGTCCTCGGCTTCCTGGGAATGCACGAGTTTGCCGTTCACTTCGGCGCCAATCGCCATCTCGATTAAATTATAGTAGACATTCCCTGTGATTCTCGCCTTTGACATGAGTTCCACGTGTTCACTCACATGCACATCGCCGATGACCACGCCGTTGAGCTTGACGAAGGGCACCTTGACCTCGCCCTCGATGGTGCCGTTTTCATTGAGGATGAGCAGGGAATTGTCATCCTCGGCGATGACATTGCCGTTAATCGTCCCCTCGATGTACATGCCGTCGCTGAATTTGACATCACCACGAACCTCGGTTTGCCTACTGATCAGCGTCTTGACGCTGGAATTCCTGGGTTGTTTTTTCTTACCCCAAATCATAATACTGCCTCTCCTAACTCATTAGATTGGGCCAGTCGAAGGATCGCTCGATCCTGGACCGTCCATTGCCTTTAGGTACCAATTGTACCGTGACTCGCTGGGGAATAAAGCCCGCCGGCAGCTTGATATCACCTTCAAAGCGCTTGAAGTTGCGAAATTTGAATTCCCAAGGCTCCCGGGAGGTTGCGCTCAGTTCATTGATATCCAGTACAGTCCGGGCGCCGCCCATTTCGCCTTCCAGGGTCATGTTGATGACACCTTCGACATCCTGCTGGTTTTTCGCCACATTGGTCAATACCAGCCGGTAGCGATAGGTCTGGTCGACCGCCAGCGCCTCGACATAGAGCCCCTGTACGTTCAGGCCCCGCGATTCCTGCGTGGAACTGAGGATGCCCTTGTAAAACTCCAGTTCCGCCTTGAGTTTGTAAAACTGGTCCTGGAGATTCACCACCTGCTCGCGCAGCATTTCGCCGGCCTGCTTGTCGATTTCCGCCGTCTGTTCCAGCGTTATCACCCGATCCTTGAGTTCGCGGTTTTCTTCCTCCAGTTGCCGGTTAATCTGCCACATCCGGCCGACTTTTTCATTACCGCTGATGCGGCTCTGTATGTAATGCCAGTGGCTCTCATCCAGCAACAGCCAGATGACCGTGGAAATAACCACACTGATGACGACGACAGTCAGGATCAACTGCAACGGCCGGTGTTGTTTGATAACCAGATTTTTCATGGAAACAAGTGCGTGTCTTTTAGGTGTCTGCCTTCAGGCTGACACCGTTCTCCAGGTAACAGGTAACAGACTACAGATAACAGCGAACCCCGAACCTTCGCTACGATGTCAGGCTAAAGCCTGACACCTGAAGAGAGAACCCCGCGCAGAAGCCTACGATGTCAGGCTAAAGCCTGACACCTGGGGTCGAGCTCAGGTGTCAGCCTTCAGGCTGACACCGTACCCCCCATACGGTAGTCCGGAAATATTCAGGGCGAGAGAGCGATCCGGGTCAGACCTGTAGTTTCAGCCAATCCGTGCATGATATTCATGTTCTGAACGGCCTGGCCTGCTGCGCCCTTTACCAGGTTATCAATCACTGACAACACAATGAGTCTACGCCCATTCTCCGGCTGATGCACGGCGATTCGACAGGTGTTGGAGCCGCGCACCGACTTCGTATCGGGGTGCGATCCGGCGGGCAGAACATCCACGAACGGTTCATCGGCATAGTGGTTTTCATAACAGGTCTGCACGGTCTCATCACCGCTCACGCGGGCATACAGCGTCGCGTGGATGCCGCGGACCATCGGCACCAGGTGTGGCACGAAGGTGAAATCTTCCATCCCCTCATGGACTGATTTGAGGGCCTGGAATATTTCCGGGTGATGCCGGTGACCCGCAACCGCGTAGGCGCTGAAGGATTCACCGGCTTCGGAAAATTGCGTCGCCAGCGCGGCCTTGCGCCCGGCACCACTGACGCCGGACTTGGCATCGGCAATGATCCCGGTGCTATCGATGAGACCGTGGAGCAAGGCGGGTAACAGGCCGAGGATCACCGACGTCGGATAACATCCCGGGTTGGCCACCAGGGAGGCCTCGCGAATTAACGAGCGGTTGATTTCGGGCAATCCGTAGACGGCCTGTTCGAGCAACTCCGGGCAGGCGTGAGGCTCACCGTACCAGTGCGACCAGGTGGCGGCGTCCTTGAGCCGGAAATCGGCGGACAAATCGATGATCCGGATCCCCACCGACAGCAGCTCCGGCGCCCGGTGCATGGCGGTGGCGTTCGGGGTGGCGAAAAATACCACTTCACAGTCCCGGATGGCCTCGTCATCGTGCCTGGTCAGTACGAGATCCGTAACGCCGCGCAGGGAGGGAAAAATATCAGCGACCGGCTTTCCGGCCTCGCTGTCGGATGTCACTACGTCGACTCGAACCCCCGGATGGCCACTGAGGATACGCAGCAACTCAACCCCGGTATAGCCGGTGGCGCCTATTATTCCTGCATGGATCATCCGCGGTCTCTCTCCTGGTGAGTGGTTATTGGTGAATAGTGAATAGGGTTGCGGGATTATACGATCAGACGGGAAATAAAAAAGCGGCCGAAGCCGCTTTGAAATTCTGGTTTTTTTTATTATTAGAAGATGAATTTAATGCCAAAAACAGTAAATTCGTAGCAAAGTCTAATCGACAGACCCTCGTTGTGTCAAGGAATATCTCCTGTCTTATCAGAGCATTAGACCGGTTGAATAAGGGGGAGGGAACATACCCTGAACAGCGGTACTCTGAAGCTGTAAGTCATTGTTCCGGAAAAAAGAAGGGCCGTTTATTTGCCGGATTGATAGAGTATCTGCGGGTTTGGCAGTCGCTCGATGTAAATGATACTTTCTTTTTAAAAAGGCAACGTGCAGGACAAACCCGGGCAGGCGGTTAGGCCTGCAACCATAAATCACTTGATCACAGCATTAAAGCGATGACAATGATGGGTAGTGGCTCAGTTTGTCATCCTATGCTTGCTTTGTGTCATCCTGTGCTTGCTTTGTGTCATTTCGACCAACGGGAGAAATCTAATCCTTAAATTATTGAGATCTCTCATTAGCTCCCTCGCTACGCTTCGGGACAGGATTCGAGATGACAGAACCGGGGTTTCAGTTTCAAACTGAGCCACTACCCAATGATGCGTTAACAAGCGCCAGTATCCCAAACCCGGAAACCGATTTATGGACACAGTTCAGATCATTGCCCTGACCATGGGCGCCGCCTGGGCCAGCGGCATCAATCTCTACGCGGCCATTTTCATGCTGGGGTATCTTGGCAGCAGTGGTCACATCCAGTTGCCTCCGGAACTCATGGTCGTTACCGATCCGCTGGTGATGTTCGCCGCGGGACTGATGTACTGCGTCGAGTTTTTCGCCGACAAGACCCCGGGCGTGGACACCGCCTGGGATTCCGTTCATACCTTCATTCGCATTCCCGCGGGCGCCATTCTGGCGATGGGCGCCGTCGGTGATACATCGCCGGCCGTGGAACTGGCGGCGTTCCTGCTCGGTGGCGGCATCGCTGCCACCAGCCACTTCACCAAGGCCGGCACCCGGGTCATGATCAACACCTCGCCCGAACCCGTCAGCAACTGGACCGCCTCGCTGACCGAGGATGCGGTGGTAATTGCCGGCCTGTGGACCGCGCTCAACTACCCGCTGGTGTTCCTGGTCTTCATGGGCGTATTCATTCTCTTCGTGATCTGGTTCCTGCCCCGGTTGTGGCGGGCCATCAGGAGAACCTTTGACTATCTTCGCACCCTGTTCACCCGGGCAAAATCCGGCACGCCCTCCCCCGGTCTGCCCGGCCCCGAATCCGACAAACATCTGACCTGATCATTGTTGTGAAAAAACCGGTACGGGCAAGCCTCGCGGTATTGGTCGCAGCCGCCATCGCGATCGGCATCTACTGGCTGACAACAGCCTCCGGCCGCCTCGACAGACGTCCGGATATCACACTCACGACCATCGATGGCAACAACTTCGACCTGGCCACCATGGAAGGCAAACCGTTACTGGTAAATTTCTGGGCAACGACGTGCACGGTGTGCATGCAGGAAATGCCTGAACTGATAGCCTTGTATAACGACCTCGCGAAAGAAGGGCTGGAAATCATCGCCATTGCCATGCCTTACGACCCTCCGAACCGGGTCGTGGAAGTGACAAAGCAGTTCAAATTGCCCTACCCTGTTGCGCTCGATATCCGCGGCGAAGCCATGCACGCCTTTGCTGACGTCAAGGCGACGCCGACCACATTTCTGATTGCAGCCGATGGGCGTGTGGTTGGGCAATCGGTTGGCAGAACTGACTTCGGGTTGCTGCGACGGGAAATTTTGGAGCTGCTTGAGGACAGTAAATGAAGGTTCTGGGTTCAAGGTTCAAGGTTCGGGGTTCAGGGTTCATGGTTCGGGATTCGGGATTCGGGGTTCGGGGTTCGGGGTTCGGGGTTCGGGATACCAAGTTCCAGGGTCATGGTTCAAGGTTCTGTGATCTGTAATCTGTGATCTGTGATCTGTGATCTGTAACCTGTAATCCGGGTTCGAAAAAGTGAAGATTCAGGTATTATGTATGCATTCAAAAAATAACTCGTTGTTACCTGGAACTTCGAACATTTAACCTGGAACAATTCTTTACTCATGCTCTGGATCAAGGCTCTACATATCATTTTTATGGTGACGTGGTTTGCCGGTTTGTTCTATTTACCCCGGCTGTTTGTGTATCACGCCATGGCAGAGGATCAGACCAGCCTCGACAGGTTCAAGATCATGGAGCGCAAACTGTTCTTCGGCATCATGACGCCGGGGGCGCTGCTGACGGTTGTCTTCGGTGTGTGGACGATGTTTGCCTTCGGTATTGAAACGTACAAAGGCCAGCACTGGCTGCACATCAAGACACTGCTGGTGTTGTTACTGCTTGTATACCACGTCTATTGCGGCAAGCTGATGTTCGATTTCAAACATGATCGCAACAAACACACGCATGTATGGTATCGGTGGTTTAATGAAATCCCGGTTTTGTTTTTGGTGTTGATTGTGTTGCTGGCCGTGGTCAGGCCGTGGTGAACATGTAGCTACAAGCTACAAGATTATGTGCCTGCGTTCAGCCTGACACTGCCCCCCACCCAGGTGTCTGCCTTCGGGCTGACACCGTAACACCGACCGGGAAAGCAATTGCCCCGGGTATACTGTTACCTGTTACCCGAAGAACGATGTCAGGCTAAAGCCCTGACACCTGCAGAGGTGTGAGCCTGACACTGCCCCCCACCCAGGTGTCTGCCTTCGGGCTGACACCGTAACACCGACCGGGAAAGCTATTGCCCCGGGTTTACTGTTACCTGTTACCCGAAGAACGATGTCAGGCTAAAGCCCTGGACACCTGCAGAGATATGAGCCTGACACCTGATCTAGTAGCTTGTGGCTTGTGGCTTGTGGCTGTTTTTAAATCTCAATCATCTCAAAGTCTTCCTTGCGCGCGCCACAATCCGGGCAGGTCCAGTTCGGGGGTACGTCTTCCCATTTGGTGCCGGGGGCGATACCGTCATCCGGCCAGCCTTCGGCTTCACTGTAAACAAACCCGCAAATGACACACATGTACTGCTTCATTACCGGACTCCCGGGATACTGGTAAAAATTTGCGTGTAGAATACTTGTGTTATGAAGAAGATCAAATCCGGTAAACCGGTGGTGCTGGTGTTCGGCGGGCATGATCCCTCGGGCTGCGCGGGGATCCAGGCGGACATTGAATCCATCGCCGCGCAGGGCTGCCATGCGGCGACGGTCATCACCATGCTGACCACGCAGAGTTTCAATGAATTTATTTCATTCAGGTCTTGTGATAGCGAGGATGCGGTAAAACAGGCGGAGCTGCTACTCGATTCCATGGACATCCGGGCGGTCAAGATCGGCGCCATCGGCAGCCTGTCACTGCTCGATGCCATCGTTGATATACTCTCGCGCGTGCCCGCGCTGCCGGTAGTACTCGATCCGGTACTGGCCTCAACAACCGGCCATGACATGGCGTCGGATGACCTGATGTCCTCCATGATTGAAACTCTACTGCCACGTGTGGAAATACTCACCCCCAATACGCATGAAGCCGCGCTGTTAAGCGGTATCAATGATAACCCGGATGCGGCCGCCGGGAAGTTGCTCGAACAGGGTTGCCGGCATGTCTTGCTGACCGGCACCCACGCTACAACCGACAACGTGATCAACCGCTATTACAATGCCGACGACACGCCGGCAAGCTACGAATATCAACGCCTGCCGGGTGAGTACCGCGGCAGCGGCTGCCTGCTCGCATCGGCGATTGCTGCAAACCGGGCGTCGGGGCTGGATGTGCAGACCTCGATCGAACACGCCCTCGAATACACCTGGCAATGTCTGAAGGCCGCAAGTACCAATGACGATACGATCCACATCCCGGATCGCATGCGCTGGAAAATACAGGATGATCGCCAATGACGCTGCCACGCGGCGGGCTCTACGCCATTACCGACACTTCGTTGCTTGGCGATGACGAGGTGATTTCAACAACGGAATCACTGTTGCAGGCCGGCATCCACCTGCTGCAATACCGGGACAAGCAACGCCATGACGATGATCGCCGTGAACTCGGCGAACGGTTAGTGGCGCTTGCGGATCCATACCGTGTGCCGGTGATCGTCAACGACGATCCGTCACTGGCAATCGCTATCGGTGCAGCCGGTGTGCACCTGGGCAGGGAAGATGCCGGACTCTCCAGCACCCGCGAGCGGTACCCGGATCTGATTATCGGCGTGTCCTGTTACAACGATCTTGAGCGGGCCGTTGACGCCCGCGACCGCGGCGCCGATTACCTGGCCTTCGGCGCTTTTTATCCATCCACCAGCAAACCCGGGGCCGTGCACGCCGATGTGAATCTGCTGGTCAGGGCCCGTACCGTGCTGGACCGGCCCATTGTTGCCATTGGCGGCATAACACCCGAGAATGGCGCTCCCCTGCTCGCGGCCGGTGCCGATTTTCTGGCCGTCATCAGCGGGCTTTATGCAAACGCCAATCCGTATGAAAATGCTAAAAACTATCTGAAACTGTTTGCTGATACCTGATGACTGATAAAACGCTGTTTGAACATTCGAGGAAAGTCATTCCCGGTGGAGTCAACTCACCGGTACGGGCTTTCAAATCCGTTGGCGGGGATCCGGTGTTTATTCGCCGCGCGCGCGGACCTTACATCTACGACTGCGATGACAGGGAGTACATCGATTATGTCGGCTCATGGGGTCCGATGATCCTCGGCCACGCACATCCGGACGTGGTCAGTGCGGTCAGGGACACGGCCGCTAATGGTCTCAGTTTCGGTGCGCCCACCGAACTCGAGACACGCATGGCTGAAAAAATATGCGCACTCATCACTTCCATCGACAAGGTGCGCATGGTCAATTCCGGGACCGAAGCGGCGATGAGCGCCATCCGTCTCGCCCGCGGTTACACATCCCGCGATACGATCGTCAAGTTTGAAGGTTGTTATCACGGCCATGCCGATTCGCTGCTGGTCAAGGCCGGCTCCGGCGCACTGACACTGGGCATCCCGACCTCGCCCGGCGTGCCGGCGGATCTGGCCAAACATACCCTCACGCTGACCTATAACGATGCCGGCCATGTCCGGGAACTGGTCCGGGAACACGGCGATCATATTGCCGCGTTTATCGTCGAGCCGGTCGCCGGCAACATGAACTGCGTACCCGGGTCAGCCGAATTCCTGCACAGCCTGCGCGAAGCCTGCGACCAGTGCGGCGCGATGCTGATATTCGATGAGGTCATGTCGGGGTTTCGTGTCGCCCTCGGCGGTGCGCAATCGGTATACGGGATCTCTCCGGACATCACCATACTCGGCAAGGTCATCGGCGGCGGCATGCCGGTAGGCGCGTTTGGCGGCCGCGCGGAGATCATGGATCAACTGGCACCGGACGGACCGGTGTACCAGGCCGGTACCCTGTCCGGAAATCCGGTGGCCATGGCCGCGGGGCTGACTACCCTGGAACTGGTTTCCGAGCCCGGTTTTTTTGAACAACTGGAAGCGAAAACCCGGGCGTTGACCGGCGGCCTCGAGGCGGTGGCGAAACAACATGGCATCGCGTTCACCACACACTGCATGGGCGGCATGTTCGGTCTGTTCTTTCATGATGGCCCGGTCGCGGGATTCAGCGAAGTCATGGCCTGCAACCAGGAACAATTCAAGCGGTTTTTTCACGGCATGCTGGATGCGGGCATTTACCTGGCGCCATCCGCATTCGAGGCCGGGTTTGTATCCAGCGCGCACACCGACGATGACATTGAACGGACGGTGTCATGTGCCGGCAAGGTTTTTCAATCACTTTAACAACGGGAGGCGGGTTATGGGAGCGTTTAAAAGAATGGGGGTCGTTGGCGTGTTCGCCGTGCTGGCGTTATTCACCATTGGCTGCGCACCGGAAATCGGCAGCGAGAAATGGTGTGCGAACATGAAAGAAAAAGCCAAGGGTGAATGGACGGCGAACGAGGCCGCGGATTTCGCCAAACATTGTTTGTTGTAGGTGTCTGGCTTTAGCCTGACATCGTAGCGATCTCAGATTTCAGACGACAGACGACAGATAACGGATAACAGCGAACCCTGAACTCTGTAGTCTGTAGTCTGTTCCCTGTTACCTGTTACCTGCATCACGGTGTCAGCCTGAAGGCAGACACCTGATAACGTATTCCCCGCCAGCCGCCCGACTAGTACCAACAATCAGCCTCAGCACACCATTACGGTCTCTTTCCACCGGCCCGGCGGCTTCAATACGCTCACCGGTGAATGCCTGGCCGGTGTAGGTGGCGGTGTAAGCGATGATTTCGCTGATTTCGGGATGATCCACGCCGTATCTGGACGGATAGGAAAATGCGTTGCTGTCGTCGATTACTGTCGTTTCGATGCGCCGGGACGGCAATTTCACCACCGGGTACGCTATGGACGGCGCGTCGCCGGGTTCGGGGATACAACTGAAATCCACCTTGGTGCCGTGCCAGTTGATCTTGTTGGACTTGCGCATTTCATGGCGTTTAAAGGTTTCGAAATCCAGCTCACAACCGCGCCGTTGGTAAGCATCCCGCCACATCGCCGCTGTCAGCCGAACCCCGGGATCGCTTGATTCAAGTTGCTGTATCACTGATCGCACCTGCATGAAGTGGCCGAGTCCGTAGACGATCACGTCAATATCGGAGTCAGGATGGTGAAACCCGGGCAGCAGCGATCCGGTGATACCCAGGCATTCGAGGGCAACGCCCCGGGCAAGCAGGTATTCGAGCAGTTCCCGGGCAAGCCGGCTTTTTTCGTCCGCCCCGGGTGACTTCAGCAAACGGCGGGCGGCATCGCCGGGCTTGAGAACCTCGGCGATATCCGCCCCGGTGATGCCGTGAAGACGGACATCCAGCGTTTTCGAGTCATGGTGATACCGCGGGTAATGCCTGGACAGGAATGCATCAGCCGATGCGGCATCGAACTTTTGCACGCGGCCGTCATTGCTACGTGCATAGCGCAAGGTGCATAAATAGCGCCCGTCCTCGATGAGGTCGCTGACCACGGCAAAATACAGGTTCTCGTGACTGACAAGAAAATCCCTGGCCCTGATCATCCGGGAGAATCTCCCCTGACGCTGTCATTTCCCCACATCTTTTTGAAAACGCTTTGTTTTTTCTGATTTTTAGTCATACAATCCTGCACTGCAACAGTGTCTTGCCATGGCGACAGCAAATCCATGGTGTCGTAATCATTACATAATGGAGTTTTGGTCACTAATTAATGGAATGCGGTTGTTCTGCAGTTTTCGAGTCCTGTTCCCGGGCGTATAAATTTTCCCTTTATCTTCATAGAGATACTGTGATGGCACGAATGCCGGCCGATGTCGCTGCCGGGAGGCATCCGGTCTGCTGCTTGCATGCAGTCGCGGCTGTGGCGGCAGCGGCCGCGCTCGGTCCCCGCCGATCGGTAACGCGAACGCTTAGTTGTTGTCGGACAGAGACAAAACGACCGTGAATCGGCAGCTGGAATACCCCCTGTTCACGGGGAGGCTCAGATACGTCCTTTCCGGGTGTCTGACTAACTCATTGTAAAATAATGAATTATCACGATTGATTTCAGCATTTCAGGCTTTGCCCAGGCACATATCGGAAACTGGCACAGCGCTTGCGACAGGAATTGCAGATAACAATAAAAATAAAAGGATTCAGTACTAAACATTCATCCTGAAGTAATCAAGACAGAGTAACTTATGGTGCTGTCTTCAGAATAATCAGGTGCATGGGGGATGCGTAGTTGCTAACTGGAGAAGAAATGACTCATGTTTAGAATATTTGGACACTATATACCCAAGTCGCTGTTTCTGCTGGGGTCAACGGAAAATCTGATCCTGCTGCTGTCCGTATATTTCAGTATCAGCCTCGGTGCCAGTGTCACCGGTATCGACACGCCCATCTGGCCGAAAGCCCTGCTGTTCAGCATTGTCATGATCCTGGTGATGACCGCCATGGGTCTTTACCAGCACATCACCGAAGACGACACGACGCTGGTTTTCACGCGGATCCTGCTCAGCTTCCTGCTCGGCGTGGTTCTGCTGACCTTCATCTACAAAATGGTTCCGGAGCTGTTTTTCGGGCGCAATGTGTTTTTACTGGCCGTGCTGTCTTCGTTTTTCGGCATCATTTCCTGCCGGCTGGTCTGGCATTTGCGCCAGGATCATATACTGACCCAGAATACGCTGGTCATTGGCGCCGGCAAAAAAGCCGAGCAGCTCGAACGATTGAACCGTATGGGTAACGCCGGCGTTACCATCTCCGGCTACCTGAACATAGAAGGCAGCGGACCGCGCATGATCAAGGATGACAGGATCTTTGACATCGACCCGGATCTGACCAACCTGTCGAAAATCATCGCCGACAATCATATCCGCGAGATCGTCATCGCCCTGGATGAGCGGCGTAAATTCATTCCCATCGACCGCATTCTCGATTGCAAGATGCGCGGTGTGCGGGTGGTCGATGTGAATACCTTCCTCGAACGCCAACTGGGCAAAATCTGCCTGAAGACGCTGCACCCGAGTTCACTGATTTTTACCGAGGGCTTCATCCAGAACGAGGCAAAGACCTTTATCAAACGCGTGTTTGATGTGGCAGTGAGCAGCATTATCCTGTTGCTCGCCCTGCCCGTCATGCTCGTCACCGCGCTCGCCATTCTCATCGAATCCGGTGGCCGCGGTTCGATTATTTACCGCCAGCAACGGGTCGGGGCCAATGGCAAAACATTCAGCATCTACAAATTCCGCAGTATGCAGGAAAATGCCGAGGTCGACGGCAAGGCGGTATGGGCCAGCAAGAATGACGCCCGCGTCACCGCGGTGGGTAAATTCATTCGCAAGACCCGTATCGATGAACTGCCGCAGTTAATCAATGTGCTCAAGGGCGATATGAGTTTTGTCGGCCCGCGACCGGAACGGCCGGAGTTTGTCGAGAATCTTTCCAGGGAAATCCCGTTTTATTCGCTGCGCCACCATGTCAAACCGGGCATTACCGGCTGGGCGCAGATATGTTATCCCTATGGCGCCAATGTCGATGACGCCCGGGAGAAACTTCAGTACGACCTCTACTACCTGAAGAACAACACGATTTTCCTGGATTTGCTGATCCTGATACAGACCGCTGCCGTGATTTTGTTGTGCAGGGGGGCGAGGTAGGCAGACTTCAGATTACAGATTACAGATTACAGATTACAGATCACAGATCTCAGATCTCAGAGTTCAGGCATCAGCCTGGTTAACCGGCAGGGCCGGGACTATCCGCTTCGTGAACTGACCGTTAACCACTGATGCCGGCAGGCTGAAAAGCTGCAGTTTCTCATCTAATCAACAGCCGGCCGGTATCCCCGGCTGTTTTGCCTGCGCTACCGCTTATCCCGGTTTATACTGGTTCCGGCTGGCAGTATTATCCTGCATCCGGATCCACATCCATCAAAGGGACGACGCACCGGTTAACTCATGTCAAATCTAGGCCTGATCAGTAATTCCATCGGTACACTGCTGTACCTGTTCCTGCTGCTGTTGCTGCTGGTGAACTGGAAAGGCAAGCTGATCAGCTTCCTGCTCTGCGCCTGTGCCCTGGTTTCCGCCACCTGGTTCGGCGCCGTTGCCTGGCATGCCGCCGACCGCTACATCAGCCTGGAAACGCTGAGAATTCTCGAACTCGCCCGGGATTTATGCTGGCTCGGCCTCCTGATCCTGGTCATTCGCTACGGCGGTGGCGACAAAACCCTGGAACGCTCGGACAAGCTGTTTATCGTGCTGTTCGTCGGCTTTATCCTGCTGTTCCTTGTTGCCGTGATTGCCAACCAGCAGCTTGACATCATCAGCCTGGAAAGCATGGGCGGTGTCAGCCTGTTGTACTTTTTTTACCTGGTCCTGGCACTGTTCGGACTGCTGCTGGTTGAAAAACTCTACCAGAACACGGCGCCCTCGCAGAAATGGAACATCCGCTATTTCTGCCTGGGCATAGGCGGCATTTTTGTCTACGACTTCTACCTCTACTCCGATGCCATGCTTCTCGGCAGCATCAACCCGGACCTGTGGTATGCAAGAGGACTGGTGAACGCGTTGTGTGTGCCATTGATCGTGATATCCATCGTCAGGAACCCGCACTGGGAAGCCAACCTGTTTGTTTCCCGCCATGTGGTCTATCGCAGTATCGTCGTCATCGCGGCCGGTGTGTACCTGAGCGTCATGGCCGCGGCCGGTTATTACGTCAAACAGTTCGGCGGCACCTGGGGCAGCACCCTGCAAATCGTTTTCTTTTTCGGCGCCCTGGTCATTTTGCTGGTGGTTATTTTTTCCAGCCAGTTCCGCTCATCGCTGAAGGTGGCGCTGGCCAAGCACTTCTATAAAAACAAGTACGACTACCGCGAGGAGTGGCTCAATTTCACCCGTTCGCTGGCCGAGGAACCGGAAACGGACAGGGAACACCGGCATGTGATTCGGATCATTGCCCGTACCGTCGATTGCAAGGGTGGAGCCATGTGGGTGCTGGATACTAACAGGGACATGTACCGCCCGGTGGATACCTGGAATGATTTTCCACAGATGGATCATGAGATCGCCGGCAACGATGATCTGGCCGTGTTCCTGCAGCAGAAAAAGTGGGTCATCGATGTCGGTGAATACCGTAACAAGCCGGAAGCGTATGACTACATAGAACTGCCGCAGTGGTTGCTAAAGGTCAACAACATCAAGCTGATACTGCCGCTGATTAATAATGACGTGCTCATCGGCTTCATCGCTTTTACCAGTGACAGTAACGAAACCCTGAACTGGGAGGATGCCGATCTGCTGAAAACCATGGGCTACCAGTCGGCCAGTTACATCGCGCTGCTGGCCGCCAACGAACAACTCATGGAAGCCAAGCAGTTTGAAACCTTCAACCGCCTGTCCGCCTACGTGGTGCACGACATCAAGAACCTGGTTGCCCAGCTGTCCCTGGTCAGCGCCAATGCCAGAAAGTTCAGGGACAATCCCGAGTTTATCGAGGATGCCTTCGATACCATCGAGAACGCCACCGAAAAGATGAAGCGCATGCTGAAAAGCCTGTCCAAGCAGGAACTGGACAGAACCGGCAACCAGCAGCACCTGGAAATCAGTGCGCTGGTCCGGGAAGTGCTGGAAAACCGCGCCTCGGGACTTCCGGCGCCGCAACTGAACGCGGTGGACGGCGAACTGTATATCAGGGCCGATGAAGACAGGTTTAAATCAGTGCTCGAACATCTGATCGAAAATGCCCAGGAAGCGACCGCGGATGACGGCTTCGTCCGGGTACACATCGACAAGAAGGATACTGAAATTGTGATCGATATTGTGGATAATGGTTGCGGTATGTCCGATGAATTCATCAACAACCACCTGTTCAAACCGTTCGACACCACCAAGGGCAACGCCGGCATGGGCATCGGCGTCTACGAGAGCCGGGACATCATCCGTAATCTGAACGGCAGGCTCGAGGTACAGAGCACGCCCGGCGCCGGAACCCGGTTCACCATTTATATCCCCGAGTCAATCACTCCGCAAGGCGCTCACTGACGATGATATTTGACGGCAAACTGAACAACGTGAAACTGTTGATTATCGATGATGATCCGGGCATGCAGAAACAGCTGAAATGGTGTTTCTCCGAAATGGACGTCGACATTTCCGACTCCCGCAAGCAGGCGCTGAAACTGGCGGAGAAAAACCGTCCTGCTGTGGTCATTCTCGATCTTGGTCTGCCGCCCGATCCGGCCAATGCCTCGGAAGGCCTGAAGCTGCTGGACGAACTGCTGCAACTGGACAACGCCTTCAAGATCATCGTGGTAACGGGAAATGAAGATCGCGCCAATGCACTCAAGGCCATTGAACTCGGCGCCTATGATTTTTACCAGAAACCGGTGGACCCGGATGTGCTGCGGCTGATTGTCAGCAGAGCCCACAACCTTTATCAAATCGAGCAGGAAAACCGGGAATTACTCAACCGCAACGTCAATACCCTGTTGAACGGCTTTGTCACCGGCCATCCGGCCATGAAAGACATCTGCCAGAAAATTGAAAAAATAGCACCCTCCGATATCACCGTCATGCTGCTGGGTGAAAGCGGCACTGGCAAGGAAATGCTGGCCCGCTCGCTGTATGAACTGGGCAGTAATAAAGATGGACCCTTCGTCGCCATCAACTGTGCGGCGATTCCGGAGAATCTTCTGGAAAGTGAACTGTTCGGCTACGAGAAAGGCGCTTTTACCGGCGCCGCCAAACAGACCCCGGGCAAGATCGAGGTGGCCGGTGGCGGCGTGCTGTTTCTCGATGAAATCGGTGACCTGCCGTTGTCCCTGCAGGCGAAATTGTTGCGCTTCCTGCAGGAACGGGTGATCGAACGCATCGGCGGCCGCCAGGAGATACCGGTTGACCTCCGGGTCGTCTGCGCCACCCACCAGAACCTGAAAGAGAAAATCCAGAACGGCAGTTTCAGGGAAGATCTGTACTATCGCATCAGTGAGATCAGCGTAGAGATCCTGCCCTTGAGGGAGCGCCCCGGCGATGCCATCCTGCTGGCCCAGTATTTTCTGGGCAAGCTGCAGCAAAATGAAAGCAAACGCAAAAAATTGCACGATGACGCGATCCGCGCCATCGAAACCCACGACTGGCCGGGCAATGCCCGGGAACTGGAGAACCGTATCAAACGCGGTTTCATTCTCGCCGAGTCCGACTACATTACCGCGGACGACCTTGAACTGGACGCGTCCCTGGATGGCTCGGCCGCGGATTCCACGCTCAATCTCAAACACGTACGCCAGCAGGCGGAACACAACGCTATCGTCAGGGCCATCGGCCGCTGTGACGGTAACCTGACCGCGGCGGCCAAATTGCTCGGGGTCAGCCGGCCCACGGTCTATGATTTGATAGAAAAGTACGATATCAAGTAGCCAAACCGGCGCACGACGCCCGGTGGATCAGTGTAAAATCCCGTGGCAATACGACCACGAGGGAAAAACTCATGAAATACCAAGGACTTACTTAGTCACTGAAAGCAGTGACAGCAGACATACCCGGCCATTCAAAACCTGTTATAGTTTATAATATAATCTAGGTAATTGATTGAAATTGAAATAAAATTCAGCCCATCGAGCGAACGATCGGAGATCCAGACATGAAACCTATCCGGCCTTTTTCAAATTTCCTGCTAGTCGTCACCTCGGCTATCCTGTTCACGGCCTGTGCCCAGTTCACCGGCGCCGGCGGCACGCCACCTCCCGAAGGTCAGAAAGCCACCGGCTACGATTACCAGATCGCGCCCGGCGATGTACTGAACATATTCGTCTGGCGAAACCCGGAGGTGTCCGCCGTCGGGATCCCGGTCCGACCGGACGGCCGCATCTCGGCACCCCTCATCGACAGCATGGTAGCCAGCAACAAGACGCCGGCGGAACTGGCCAATGAAATCGAGGAAATCCTCGGCGAGTACATCAAGGATCCGTTCGTCACGGTCACCGTGACCAATATCATCGGCGGTTTCCAGCAGCAAATCCGCGTTATCGGCGAAGTCAACCAGCCCAGCGCCCTGCCCTTCAGTGAAAACATGACCCTGCTCGATGTCATGATCGCCGTCGGCGGATTGACCGAGTTTGCCTCCGGGAACAAGGCCAGCATCGTCAGGAACATCAACGGCGATGAACAGAATTACAGCGTGCGCCTGGATGACCTGCTCAGGGGCGGTGATATCAGCGCCAACGTTGACATGTACCCCGGCGACATCGTGGTTGTGCCTGAATCACTGTTCTAGATTTTGATTACGTACCAAACCCAAAACCACCTCGAGCAGGCATTGACCCATGCGTGAAGCGCTGGAACAACTCAACTCGCAACTGTGGATCATCCTGCATCACCGCTGGCTGGCGCTGATCTGTGCCTTTGTCATCTGCGCAGCCGGCTGGGCCGTGGTCAACATCCTGCCTGACCAGTACCGGGTGGAAGCGAAGTTTTTCTTTGACACCAAGACCGTTCTCAAACCGCTGCTGGAAGGTCTGGCCGTGGACAGCTCCGTCAAGGAGGAATCCATCTCGTTGATCAAACGCACACTGACCAGTCGCCCCAACCTGGTCAAGGTCGCGCAGGATACGGAACTGGACCTGACGGCAACCACGCCCAAGGAAACCGAGGCCTTGCTCAAACGCCTGGAAAACTCGATCAGTATCAGCGCGGTCTCTGACAGCGGCAACAAACGGGGTGGCGATGACATCTACAGCATCAGTTACGTCAGTACCGATCCGGTCATCGCCAAAAAGGTGGTCGACTCGCTGCTGAACATTTTTGTCGAGAGCCTGCTCGGCATCACCCGCAAGGACAGTGACAAGGCCGAGGCTTTTCTGGATGAAAAAATCCGCGAATACCGGCAAAAGCTCGAGGAAGCGGAAAACAACATCAAGGTTTTCAAACAGAACAATGCCGGTCTGCTGCCCGAGGAGGGCAGCAGTTTTTATTCACGTCTCTATGCCGCGGAAGCGAAACTCGACGAGGCCATGCTCAGGCTGAGGGAAGAACGCAACAAGAACGCCTCGCTGCAGGAGCAACTGACGGCACTGGAGAACCAGTCTGATGACGCGCCTGCCGAACTCATGGTCGGCCCGCCCAGGGAAAAGACCCAGTTGGAAAAACGCATCGAGGCGATGAAACTGAAACTTGATGAACTGGAATTGCAGTATACCGACCGGCACCCGGATGTGATCACCACCCGCAAAGCCCTGGAGGAACTGATGGCCCAGCAGGAAGCCGAAGCCGCCGCGCAGACGGATGACCCGGATGCAGACAGCCGCATGGAAAGTGCCTCCCCCTCGATACGGGATTCAAATTTTTACCAGGAACTGAAGATCATGCTCAGCAGTTCCAACTCCGAGATCGCCGCCATCACGGCGCGTATCGATGACTACCGCAACAGGATCGAGGAAATGAAAGCGCTGGTGAACGTGATGCCCGAGGTCGAGGCAAAAATGAAAAGCCTGGTGCGTAATTATGAAATCCTCAAGGAAACCTATGACAACCTGGTGCAGCGCAGGGCCTCGGCGCAGATTTCACGCGAGGCCGAGCAAACCGGCAGCGAATTCCAGTTCAATATCATCGAACCGCCGCGGGTGCCGCTTGAACCCGTAAGCCCGAATCGACTGCTGCTGGCCTCCCTGGTGCTTCTCGCCGGTGTTTTCGGCGGCGCGGCGCTGGCCTGGGTGTATGAACAACTGAAACCGACCTATTACCAGCAGCAGGAAATCGAGGAGGATTTCGAACTGCCCGTATACGGCGGGGTTTCCATGTTCTGGTCACCGCAGGAAATTTCACGGCGCAAGGCCGGGATATCGATATTCATTCTTTTATACCTGGTTTTATTCAGCGCCTGGGGACTGCTGCTGTTTCATTACGGACTGGGAGAAAAATTACCCGACCAGGTCATGGAGTTACTCGGTCTATGAGTATCATCGAAAAAGCGCTGGACAAGCTGGGCTCCGCATCGGAGGCCGAAAAAGATCAGAAAGCCCGGGAGAATAAAGCCGGCCGGGAAGCTGTACAGACAGAAAAGGAGGACTCTCACCGGCAGGAAAATGTCGGCACCACGGCAAAAACATCGCGGACCATCGAACTGGACCTCAAGGGCCTGGGCAAGCTGGGCTACCTGACCCCGGACACGGATAACAAGGTGCTGTTTGAACAGTACCGGCGTATTAAATTGCCGGTCCTGAAAAGTGCTTTTGAACATGAATCCGGGAAAGAGAATAAAAACATCGTCATGGTCACCAGCTCGGTGGCCGCTGAGGGTAAATCCTTCACCTCGATGAACCTGGCCATGAGTATCGCCTATGAATACAACTACACGGTATTGCTGATCGATGCCGACGTGACCAAGCAGATGTCCAGCAAGGTCATGGGGGTCGAGGGCGCCAACGGTCTGATTGAATACCTGACCGGCAAGGAAGAATACCTGGAGAACCTGATCCTCAGGACCAATATCCCCAAGCTGAGCCTGATACCTTCCGGCAGCCATTCAGACATGGTCACGGAACTCTACAGCAGCAACAGGATGAACCGGCTCATCGAGGAGCTGTCGACACGCTATAACGACCGCCTGATCATCATTGATACACCCCCCGTTCTCGAGGATTCCTCGGCCAAGGTACTCACACACCTCGCCGACCAGATTGTCTATATCATCGAGGCCGAAAAAACGCCCCGGCACGTGGTTGAAAACGGCTTGCGTATGCTGAATCGCAAGGACTCCATCGGCATCGTCCTTAACAAGAGCAACCTGAGACATAATCGTTCCTATTATTATGTCTGAACGATCGTACATCTCCGGTAACTACGGGCATCTGCAACGACTGTTTTTTTTTCTCGGCTGTATTTTTGCTGTCAATCTGTACGCATTTAATTTAACCGTAGACCCGACGATTTCCGTCTCCGAGACATACACCGACAATGTCAATCTTGCCCGCGACGGGTTCAAGGATGACGATTTTGTACTCTCACTCAACCCCGGGCTCAGCATCAGTACTGATTCCAGGATGCATGAATCAACTTTCAACTACGTTCTGCAGAAAGTCCATTTTCTCAATCTCGAACGCACCGACACTTTCAATTCCCTGAATACCGACGGCGAATTCGAATTTCTCAAGGAGAGATTTTTCACCGAATACAATATCCGCAACGGCCAGCAGAATGTCTCCAACACCGGGGCCCTGGCCACGGACAACCTGTCCATCAACAACAACCGGCAGAATGTTTTCTCATACCAGGTCCATCCTTACTGGATACAGCGTTTCGGTACGTTGGCATTTCTTGAAGTGGGTTTTAATTTCAATGAAATCATCTCTGACAACAACGACAGCACCTCGGAACTCATCGATATCAAGCTGGACCATGGCACGCTTTTCAACCGGATCCTCTGGGATATTGATTTTTCCGACGAAACCATCGACAGCGAATTCGGGCCGCGCACTGTATTCAGGAATATTACCGGAAATGTACGTTATCTCCTCACCCGTAAATTCGCCCTCATCGCCGCGGTCGGTTACGATGACAATGAATTCCAGAGCAGCGATGACATCAGCGGTGAATTGTGGAATGCCGGCGTTGAATGGAACCCGTCCAGGCGTACTTCCCTGTCGGCCGCGGTAGGTGAGCGTTTTTTCGGCACGGACTACAGGATTAATGCCAGTCACAGGACCAAAAAAGCACGCTTTGAAATCACTTTCGATCAGACGCCGGAAACGACCCGGCAGAACCTGCTCGACCAGCAGGTATTCAATCTCAGTGATATCTTCGGTGAGACGATAATCGATCCCGTGACCGGACAACCGGCCACACTGGATGTTCTGGTGCCCCGGCAAACCAATGAGGTGCTGATCAACCGGCAATTCAGGTTACTGGCCAGCTATGATTACCGGAAAACATTTGTCAGTGTCGAGTTCTTTATCAGGGAACGTGATTTCCAGCTCACCGGTGACACGGAAGACAACTACGGCACCCGGGTCAACTGGCGCTGGGACCTGTCGCCAACCCTGAATACAGATACGATTTTTGACTATAACGTTCAGGACAGCCGCCAGGGCATCACCAGTGATGATATTCGTCTCAGTTTCAACATTACCAAGAATCTGAGCCGGGATCTGGATATCAACGGTGGATTGTCACACCGTATTCGCCAGTCCGATTCAGGCGGCAATGAATTTGATGAAACCCGGGCATTCATCGGGTTAACGCGGAATTTTTAATTATGTACGAGGCATTTTACAATCTGTCAGCCAATCCTTTCAGGTTGAACCCTGATCCGAATTTTTTCTATAACAGTAAAACCCACAAACGGGCGCTGGCCTACCTGCGTTACGGTATCGGGCAGGGAGAAGGTTTTATCATTATCACCGGGGATGTGGGTACGGGGAAAACCACCCTGGTCAGCCGGCTGTTCCAGTCACTGGACACCAGCAATATCAAGGTCGCCCGCATCGTCAATACCCAGTTGCGCGCGGAGGATCTGCTGCGCATGGTCTCGGCCGAATTCGGACTCGACTACAAGCGCTCCAACAAGGCTACCATGCTCAAACAACTGGAGTCTTTTTTTATCCAGTGCTACAAGGACAACCAGCGCGTCCTGTTGATCGTAGACGAAGCACAGAACCTCGCACCCAAGGCGATCGAGGAACTGCGCATGCTCTCCAACATCCAGTATGAGGGCAAACAACTGTTACAGAGTTTTCTGCTCGGGCAAAAGGAATTCAGGGACACCATGCGCATGGAGGGTTTCGAACAACTGCGCCAGCGGGTGATTGCCTCCTATCACCTGCGGCCGCTGGATGTGGAGGAAACCCGGCAATACATTTTGCACCGGCTGCATATCGTCGACTGGAAAAACGACCCGGAATTCGAACCCGAGGTTTACGAGGAGATCCATCGCTACGCCCAGGGTATACCTCGCAAGACCAACCTGCTTTGCGACCGCATCCTGCTTTATGGCGGACTCGAGGAAATTCACAAAATCACCTATGAATCGCTGCAGTCAGTACTGAGTGATATTCAGGATGAATTCTGGAAGAACGATTTATCCGTGGACATCAATTTTGACGATCCCCCAGAGAACAGCCAGGACCTGGTAACTTATAAAAACACCTCACCGGCGGTGCAGAAGGAGCTGGTTGAAGGTGAAGTGACGCTTTATGATATTTATCGCCGCATCAGTATCCTGGATAACTACATGCATTCGCTGAATGACATCGTCAAGAGCGAACTCAAGGAAATCCGCCGGCACCTGAACAAGCGGGACAACTAGCGGGGTCAGACTACAGATGACAGACTACAGACGACAGATGACAGACTTCAGGTGTCAGACTTCAGGTGTCAGAGTTCAGCCTGACACCATACCGTACAGTCTGTAATCTGTAGTCTGTAATCTGTAGTCTGTAGTCTGTCGTCTGCTAACTGTCCATCATCTCCCACGTACCATCCTCCTGCCGGCAAGCCGTAGCCGTCACTTCCTCGGCCTGCCCGTCGACATTGATGGTCTGGGTAAATTCCCGGCAGGGAGTGCCGTCACTAACTGTGTAGGTTTTGGTCGGCGTGACCGCACCGGAGTGGCCACTGTCGGGATTACTCCAGCTCGAGGTCTGCCCCGTGGGCTGGTATTCCAGTGCATTCTGGGTCGTTTCGACATGATAGGCCTGGTCCTTGCAGTCCAGCTGCTTGCCGATTTTGTTACCAAAGAGTCCGCCCGCCAGCACACCGGCGCCGATGGCAATCTTGTTGCCGCTGCCACTGCCTATCTGGGAGCCGACCAGCCCGCCCACGGCCGCTCCGAGCAGTGTACCGAAGATTTCGTTACCGCCGGTCTGGTTGGGATCGCATTCCGCGCGCACATTCGCCGAACCGAAAACTAATACCAGCAATATCAATAAATTATGAACTTTCATGATAACTCACCGTTCCCGGCACTATTGGCCTGTAGAAAAAATTCCATGCTCATCAATAATATTGTTGTCCAATCCTGGATGCTATTCCAGTGGAAAATCCTGCTCTTGTGAACAGGGTTATGATCTGATCGACCCGGGCTTCCCTATAATGGTTCGGTTGAAATCACGATGCCGTCCGCATCGGCGTACAGGTATTCGCCGGGACTGCAATCGATACCGGCGATAGTCACCCGGATATCGCGGTCGCCGGCGCCTTTCTTGAGGCTTTTGCGCGGATTGGTCGCCATGGCCTTGACCCCGATATTGATGGTTTTCATCACCTCGGTGTCACGTATACAACCACTGACGACGATCCCGGACCAGCCGTTTTCCTCGCCGAGCCTGGCGAGCATATCGCCGACCAGTGCGCAGCGCAGGGATTCGCCGCCATCGACAACCAGCACGCGCCCCTGCCCCGGCTCTTCCAGTGCGCTACGGACCAGTGAATTGTCCTCGTGGCATTTCACGGTGGATACCGGACCCGAGAATGTCAGCTTGCCACCGTAATCGTTGAAGATGGGCAGGGCAACTTTCAGATCATCGCCGTGCTCATCGTACAAATCCGCGGTCGTAAATTCCATCCGATCACTCTCCTCGTTAATGTTATTACAGATAATATTCCGGACGCCGGTCCGCCAGCACTTCATTCAACGCCGTGATGTGCTTGTTACGTGAAGCAGTGGGATCGATGTCCATGATGACCAGGTCATCCCGTTGTGATGGCGAACGTTTCAACAGGACGCCACCGGGCGCCACAATCTGGCTTTTGCCGGTGAATTTCAATTCGCCGTGCGGCCGCTTGTCAGTGCCATAGCGGTTTGCCGTTACGGCATAGACGCGGTTTTCCAGGCAACGCGTGATCATGGTGTCCTGGCAAAAAGACAGCACCAGGTTGGCCGGATGACAGATGATATCCGCCCCCTGCAGCGCCAGGGTACGCACCACCTCGGGGAAGACCCAGTCGAAACAGACCATCATGCCTATATTAACATCGCCAATCCGGTTCACCTGCAGCGGTATATCGCCCGGGGTGAAAACGTTTTTCTCGTCACTGAAAAGATGCAGCTTGCGGTAAGTATGCACAAGACCTTCAGGTCCAATCAAAACGGATGAATTGAAGCATTTATCGAGGTATTTTTCGGCGAAGCCGCTGACGATGTAAAAATTCCGTTGCCGGCACAGCTCGGTCAGATTGTCAATAATGGGCGACGAGGTAACGTCCTGTGACAACCGGCAGGCTTCATCGCGATCGGCAAAATAGTAACCGGTATACGCCAGTTCCGGGAGAATGATCAGGTCCGCCTCGACATCGGCAAGCGCAGCGAGCACTTTATCGAGATTACGCTCGATTTTGCCAAACAGGGGACGAAACTGGTAGTAGCCGACTTTCATAGTTTGTGATTGGAGAATGGTAAGTGGTAATTGGTGATTGGTGAATAGAAGATACTTATGCGCCTGTCCTGTAAATTGTACCACTACTCACTGTTCATTGTTCACTGTTCACTGCCCGCTGTGACCGAGGCATCCGCGTTCATGTTCCAGAAAAGATCTCTCCCGATGGCTCGAGACAAGGATTTCTCCCGTTGGTCGAAATGACAAACCGAGTCACTGGATTCACCATTCACTGCTCACCGCTCACTGCTCACCGTTCATTCTCCCGTTGGTCGAAATGACAAACCGAGTCACTGGATTCACCATTCACTGCTCACCGCTCACTGCTCACCGTTCACCGTTCACTGTTCACTGTTCCCTGTTCCCTGTTCCCTGTTCCCTGCCCACTGTTCCCTGCCCACTGTTCACTGCCCACTGTAGACTGTTCACTCATCCCTTCTCCGGCCGCCGCCAGCCTTTCACCGCGAATTGCCTGACGCGACTGAGCACCAGGTCCCTGGGTTCCACATCCTCGGTCACCGTGGTGCCGGCGGCGATGGTCGCCTCCGCTCCGATTTTGACCGGGGCGATGAACTGGCAATCCGAGCCGACGAAGACGTTGTCACCAATAATGGTTTTATGTTTATTGGCGCCGTCATAGTTGCAGGTGATAGTGCCGGCACCGATGTTGACATTGATACCCACCTCGCTGTCACCGATGTAGCTGAGATGATTGATCTTGGCGCCACGGGCCACCAGGCTTTTCTTGATTTCAACAAAATTGCCCACGTGGACGTTACTCTCCAGCGCCGTATCCGGGCGGATGCGCGCGAAGGGTCCGACCCGTGAACCTGCACCGATGACCGATTCCTCGATCACGCAGTTCGGCAGAATGGTCACTCCATCCATGATGTTCGAATCACGAATTATCGTGTTGGCACCAACCCTGACCCGGTTACCCAGTGTTACCTCGCCTTCGAGAATCACGTTGATATCAATCTCCACGTCCTGGCCGGTTTGCAGTGAACCGCGCACATCAAAACGGGCCGGATCCGCCAGCGTTACCCCCTGACGCATGACCTGGTGCGCCTGTACCAACTGGTAATAGCGCTCCATGTCCGCCAGTTGTAAACGGCTGTTGATGCCACTGACTTCGACCAGCGATTCCGGATGCTCCGGTATGATCCCGATGCCGTCGTTCACCGCCTGCTCGATGATATCGGTAAGATAAAATTCGCCCTGGGCATTATTGTTATCGAGGCTGGCAAGCCAGCGTTTCAGCAGATCGGCCCTGACCAGCATGATGCCGGTATTCACCTCGCGTATGTCCAGCTCTTCAGCGGTGGCGTCTTTCTGCTCGACGATCCTGACGATGCCGCCGCTGCCGTCCCGAATGATACGGCCATATCCTGCCGGGTTTTCCATCTCCACCGTGAGCAGCCCGAAACCGCTCTCGCGGCCCGACTCAATCAACCGTTGCAACGTTGCTGCGGTAATCAGCGGTACATCCCCGTACAGGATCAATACATCATCGGTATCGGGAATATCGTCAATCACCTGCTGCACGGCGTGCCCGGTCCCCAGTTGCTGCTCTTGCTCGATCCAGTTGACAAACAGATCCGCGCAGGTCTCCCTGACCTGCTCACCGCCATAACCGTAAACTACATAGATATCCCTCGCCTGCAGGTGTTCAGCGGTGTCATGAACATGTTGCAGCAGCGTCCTGCCGGCCAGTTTATGCAGCACTTTCGGCAGTTCGGACTTCATGCGCGTGCCCTGCCCCGCTGCCAGAATGACGATACTTAATCCCATAGATGTCTACCGTTTATCCTCGGAAAAGGTCCAGTATGAATTCAGAAAATAATTGATGAATGTGGCCGGTATGATACCGATAAACTGGTGCACCTGAGGCGCCACATCCGGAAACCACAATGACAATAACACGAACGTCAGGTAACTGACCAACAGGGCGACAAAGGATACCGCGTTGAATTTCAGACCCCGGATACGCTTGCGGCTGCGGTTGTTCCGGTAGCGGAAGGTCCAGTAATTGTTGAAAAAGAAATTCGTGATAATCGATACCTCTATGGCAATCGGCGAGGCGATGAATTTGTTGACGCCCAGGGCCATGAGCAGTGTCATGGTGCCGAGGTTGACCACCACGCCGCTGGCGCCCACGACGCAGAATTTCACAAAGGTCCTGTAACTGCGAAAGCGGATGCCGCCGATGTGGTAGAGAAATTCAAGGATATCACCCGGGCCCAGCTTCGACTCACCGTAGCGACGGTCGGTAAAATGTACCGGCACCTCGCGTATATCCGCGTTCAGCAGCACCGCCTCGTGCAACAGCGCCACCTGGAAGGCATATCCCTGGGTCCTGATCTCGGAAAAATCGATGGATTTCAGTAACGCGGCGCGGATCAGGCGAAAACCCGCTGTGCAGTCGCGTACCCGGTAAATCCCGGCAATGTAGCGAGCAACGAAATTGCCGCCCAGTGAATTGAGTCTTCGCAACCAGCCCCACTCTTTCGGTACCGTGCCTCCCTGGACATAGCGACTGCCGATCACGAAATCCGCACCATCATCGAGTTCGGCGACCAGCCGCTTCAGGTCCGCCGGATCGTGAGAGAAATCCGCGTCCATCTCGAAAACCGCGTCCGCGCCCAGGTGGTTGATCGCATGCTCCATACCGCGCAGGTAGGCAGCACCCAGTCCCGCTTTTTCCCCGGGAAGCAAATGGACACCGGGATTGTCGCGGCTGAATTCCCGCACCTTATCGCCGGTACCGTCGGGAGAATTATCATCCACCACCAGCACTTCACAAGTATGCTTGATGTCTCTGAAGACTTCGTGCAATGCCTTGAGCATGGGGATGATGTTTTCCGACTCGTTGTAAGTCGGCATGATGACCACGAGCTTCATGGTTGCTTTGTTATAGTTCCCTGGATTATCTGGCGTTGATCATAATACATTTAATAATGTTGATCCCGCTGAGGCGCAGGGAAAGATACAGAACAAGAGACTTATTTTTCTTCGCGTTCCTGGCGGCTTGGCGAGAGAAAATGGGGTTGGCTTTTGAAAACAGGGGGATCTCGCAAAGGCGCCAAGGGCGCAGGGAAGGATACGGGACATAAGTCTTCGATACGGTGTCAGCCTGAAGGCAGACACCTGCAGTATAAAGAAGGCTGACACCTGCAGTAGAGAGAAAAGCCTGTGGGTCGGGTTTTACCGCTTTGCGCGTTTACGCAGACGCTGAATGGCTTGCAGCTGTGCCGCGGCTTCAGCCAGTTGTGCGCGCGCTGTCGCGTATTCGATCTTTGCATCCTTGTCATGAAAGACTCTTTCCGCCTCTTCCCTGGCCTTCAGTGCCGCGGCCTCGTCAAGATCCTCGGCGCGTTCCGCGGAGTCCGAAAGCACGGTGACCACGTGTGGCTGCACCTCGAGCATGCCGCCGGACACATAGAACCCCTGTTCCTCGCCACTTTCCAGTTGGACACGGACCTCACCGGGAGCCAGTTGTGTCACCAGCGGCGTATGCCCGGGTGCAATGCCCACCTCGCCCTGGGAGGCCGGTGCAAAAACCATCACGGCCTCACCCGAGAAAATCTCGTGTTCGGCGCTGACGATGTCGACGTGTAAATGTGCCATAGTCTGCCTTTAAAGTGTTTTCGCCTTTTCGATGGCCTGCTCGATGCTGCCGACCATATAGAAGGCCTGCTCCGGTAAACTGTCGTGCTTGCCTTCGACGATTTCCTGGAAACCACGAATGGTTTCTTTCAGGGGCACGAACTCGCCGTCCTGACCGGTGAAGACCTTGGCCACGAAATACGGCTGCGACAGGAAGCGCTGGATTTTACGGGCACGGGCCACGATCAGCTTGTCCTCTTCAGAAAGTTCGTCCATGCCGAGGATGGCGATGATGTCACGCAGCTCCTTGTAACGCTGCAGGGTATTCTGAACGGCGCGGGCGGTATCGTAATGTTCCTGGCCGACCACCAGCGGATCCAGCTGACGGCTGGTGGAATCCAGCGGATCCACAGCCGGATAAATACCCAGTTCGGCAATCTGACGGGACAGAACCACGGTCGCATCCAGATGCGCAAAGGTGGTCGCGGGTGACGGGTCAGTGAGGTCATCTGCGGGCACGTAAACAGCCTGGATGGAGGTAATGGATCCGGTCTTGGTGGAAGTAATGCGTTCCTGCAGGCGTCCCATTTCCTCGGCCAGGGTCGGCTGATAGCCCACTGCAGACGGCATGCGGCCCAGCAATGCGGAACATTCCACACCGGCCAGGGTAAAACGGTAAATGTTATCAATGAACAGCAGTACGTCACGGCCCTCGTCGCGGAATTTTTCCGCCAGTGTCAGGCCGGTCAGTGCGACGCGCAGGCGGTTGCCCGGCGGCTCATTCATCTGGCCATAGACCATGGACACCTTGGACTTGGAGAAATCCTCCACGTTGACCACGCCGGCTTCCTGCATTTCGAAATAGAAGTCGTTGCCTTCGCGGGTACGTTCACCGACACCGGCGAACACGGAAAGACCCGAATGCTGGGTGGCGATATTGTTGATGAGTTCCATCATGTTGACCGTCTTGCCGACACCGGCGCCGCCGAACAGGCCAATCTTGCCGCCCTTGGCGAACGGCACAATCAGGTCGATGACCTTGATGCCGGTTTCCAGCAGTTCGGTACTGGGACTGAGTTCGGTGAATTTAGGCGCCGCGCGGTGGATCTCCATGGTTTCCTCCGCATTGATCTCGCCGCACTCATCGATGGGCTCACCGAGTACGTTCATGATGCGGCCGAGGGTATTGACGCCGACCGGGATGGAGATGGCTGCACCGGTGTTATTCACCTTGAGTCCGCGCTGCAAACCGTCGGTGGAGCCCAGTGCAATCGTTCTGACCACACCATCACCCAGCTGTTGCTGCACTTCCAGGGTCGTATTCACACCTTCGGCATCCACCAGCAATGCATCGTAAATTTTCGGAATGGAATCACCCGGAAACTCGACATCCACCACGGCGCCGATGATTTGTACAATTTCTCCAGAACTCATTGTTTAGTTCCTCTTGGTATTTTCGCGTTTAAATATAAAACCTGTAGTCTGTAGTCTGTAGTCTGTAATCTGTAATCTGTAATCTGTTGACTGTGATCTGGATCAAACCGCCGCAGCACCACTAACGATCTCGGACAGTTCCTGTGTGATCGCAGCCTGCCGGGCCTTGTTGTAAATAAGCTGCAACTCGTCGATAAGCTGACCGGCGTTATCGGATGCACTCTTCATGGCAACCATGCGCGCGGCCTGTTCGGAGGCGATGTTTTCGACGACACGCTGGTAAACCAGGGATTCAATGTAACGTTCAAGCAGCACATCGAGCACCTCCTGGGCATCGGGTTCGTAGATATAATCCCAGTGATGCTTGTATTCGTCCTGTTGTTCGGGTTCAACCGGAATCAGTTCCTCAACCACGGGCGACTGGGTCATGGAATTCACAAAATCGTTGGAGACGATGTAAAGCTCGTCGATCTCGCCCTTGATGTAGGCATCCAGCATGATCTTGACGGTACCGATCAGTTCATCCACGCCCGGTGTATCTCCCATGCCGGTAAGCTGGCCGAGCACCTCACCGCCAAGGCGGCCGAAGAAGCCGGCGGCCTTCGAGCCGATAATGCACAGTTTGATTTCCTTGCCTTCTTCTTCCCAGGCCTGCATACGCCGCAGGGTTTCCCTGAACAGGTTGGAGTTCAGGCCGCCGCACAGGCCGCGATCAGTGGAGACGATGATCAGGCCTATGCTTTTCACTTCCGCTCGCGGCGTCAGGAAAGGATGATGATATTCGGGATTGGCGTGACCGAGATGCGCAATGACGTTTCTGATCTTGTCCGCGTAGGGCCGCGCGGCCTTCATGCGATCCTGGGCCTTGCGCATCTTGCTGGCGGCCACCATTTCCATGGCCTTGGTGATCTTCTGTGTATTTTTTACACTGCTGATCTTGCTTCTGATTTCTTTAGCTCCAGCCATGATCAGATACCGGTAACCAGATGACAGACTTCAGATAGATAATTCATCATAAATAATGCTCGCTTTCAGATCCCGATAATTACCAGGTGTGGTTGGCCTTGAATTCATCGATCGATGACTTGATACCGTTTTCGATGTCATCGGTCAGATCGCCGGACTCGTTGATGGAATTCATGAGGTCACTCTTTTCACTGCCCATGAAACTGTGCAGTGCCGCCTCGAAAGCGCCGATCTTGTCGAGTTCGATGTCATCAAGATAACCATGCTCGGCTGAGTAGAGGCTGACGGCCATCTGGGCCACGGTCATGGGCGAGTACTGCTTCTGTTTCATCAGTTCCATGACGCGCTGACCGCGTTCGAGCTGTTTGCGGGTGGCTTCATCGAGATCGGAGGCAAACTGTGAAAACGCCGCCAGTTCCCGATACTGGGCCAGGGCCAGGCGCACACCGCCACCCAGCTTCTTGATGATCTTGGTCTGCGCGGCGCCACCGACGCGGGAGACCGACAGGCCGGCGTTGATGGCCGGACGGAAACCGGAGTTGAAGAGGTCGGTTTCCAGGAAGATCTGGCCGTCGGTAATGGATATGACGTTGGTCGGAACGAAGGCCGAGACGTCACCGGCCTGGGTTTCGATGATCGGCAGGGCGGTCAGTGAACCGGTCTTGCCCTTGACCTCGCCATTGGTGATCTTTTCAACGTAGTTTGCATTGACGCGGGAAGCGCGTTCGAGCAGGCGTGAATGCAGGTAAAACACATCACCGGGATAGGCTTCACGACCCGGCGGGCGTTTCAGCAACAGCGAGATCTGGCGATAGGCCCAGGCCTGCTTGGTCAAATCATCATATATGATCAGTGCGTCCTCGCCGCGATCACGGAAGTATTCACCCATGGAGCATCCGGAGTACGGCGCGATGTACTGCATGGCTGCAGAATCGGAAGCACTCGCCGCCACCACGATGGTGTGTTCCATGGCGCCGTGCTCTTCCAGTTTGCGAATTACGGTGTTGATGGAAGAGGCCTTCTGGCCGATGGCCACGTAGATGCATTTAATGCCGGTGCCTTTCTGGTTGATGATCGTATCAATGGCGACCGCGGTTTTACCGGTCTGGCGGTCACCGATGATCAACTCACGCTGGCCACGGCCGACCGGGACCATGGCATCAATGGACTTCAATCCGGATTGTACAGGCTGGGAAACGGATTGCCGGGCGATAACGCCGGGGGCAATCTTTTCAATAGGCGCGGACTCTTTCGCATCGATGGCGCCCTTGCCGTCGATAGGCATGCCGAGGGAGTCGACGACACGGCCGAGCAGGGCCTCGCCTATCGGCACCTCGAGAATGCGCTTGGTGCACTTGACGGTATCGCCTTCGGAAATATGTTCGTATTTACCCAGGATAACGGCGCCCACTGAATCCCGCTCCAGGTTCAGCGCCAGGCCGTAGGTATTGTCGGGGAATTCGATCATTTCACCCTGCATGACATCGCTGAGGCCGTGGATGCGCGCAATGCCGTCGGCCAGGCTGACCACGGTGCCCTCGGTGCGTGCCTCGGTATCAAGATCGAGTTCCTGGATCTTTTTCTTAATCAGATCGCTTATTTCGGTAGCACTGATTGTCATAGGTTGTTCCTCTGTATTTAAGTCTTAACTTGCAAATTCGTTGGTCAGGTCATTCAATCTGCCGCGCAACGAGACATCAATGACCGAATCCCCCGCGCGAATAATGGCGCCACCGATCAATGACGAGTCGACCTCGCTGCTGATCTCGATCTGTGTACCGAGCCGTTTTGACATGACATCGCGGATAGCGGATTGTTGCTCTTCGCTGAGTTCCCACGCCGTGGTCACGGACACCTGTGAAAGACCGATCTCGCGCGCCTTTTTTGATTCGAAAAGGCCATGGATTTCCGGCGCCACATTGAGCCGGTCTGCATCGACCAGGATGCGGATAAAATTCCGCCCGCTGTCGAAGACAGTATCGCCACAGAGTTCGGTAACCAGGGTAGCGAGTCTGGCTTCATCCAGTTTCGGATTACCAATGACCGCGCGCATGAGCGGATCGGAGACCACGATACCGAGGCGTTCAATCAACGCGGACCATTGATCCAGCGTGCCTTCCTCGCGTGCCACTTCAAATGCCGCCTGGGCATAGGGTCGGGCGATAGTGACCTTTTCCTGCATGATTACAGGTCCGCGCCGAGTTTGTTGAGCACGTCGTTGTGCGCATTGCGGTCAACTTCGCGCATCAGGATCTGCTCGGCGCCGGCAATGGCCAGCATGGCCACCTGTTGCCTGAGTTCCTGGCGCGCCTGTTCCTTTTCCTGCTCGATTTCACCGCGGGCGGCATCCAGTTGCCGCTGGCCCTCGACCCTGGCGTTCTGCTTGGCTTCTTCGACGATTTCATCGCCGCGTTTCTGCGCCTGGGCAATGATATCAGCGGCCCTGTTCTTGCCTTCTTCCACAGCCTCGGTCAGACGCTGTTCCGCCTGCTCGAGTTTCTGTTCACCCTTTTCCGCTGCGGCCAGACCGTCGGCTATGCGCTTTTCGCGCTCCTCGATCATGCCCAGCAACAACGGCCAGATGAACTTCATGCAGAACCAGACAAACACCGCGAAAGCGATGAGCTGGCCGAAAAATGTCGCATTAAAGTTCATTTAAATGCCTCTTGATCAGATTCAGGTGTGTTATTAACCGGCCAGTGCCCTGGCAGCCTCAACGTAGGGGTTGGCAAAGGTGAACCACATGCCGAAACCGATACCGATCATGGTAACCGCGTCGATAAGACCGGCAACCAGAAACATCTTTACCTGAAGCATGGGTGCCAGTTCCGGCTGACGGGCGGCGCCTTCGAGGAATTTACCCCCGAGTATACCGAAGCCGATAGCGGTACCGAACGCGCCCATACCCAGAACGAGCAATACGCCCAACGCTGTAAATGCAAAGATAGATTCCATGATTTCCTCCGAAATGTAATGGTTAGTACAAATTCATACAGTTAATGATGCTCGGTCGCCATACTCAGGTAGACGATGGTCAGCATCATGAAAATAAACGCCTGTAAAATGATGATCAGAATATGAAACACAGCCCAGATAAAATGCGCAGGCAATTGCCACCAGCCGAGAAGTGCAATCAATATAAAGATCAATTCACCCGCGTAGAGATTACCGAAAAGTCGCAGCGCCAGTGAAACCGGCTTGGCCAGCAACGCCACGCCTTCCAGTATCAGGTTAAACGGCAGCATCCACTTGCCGAACGGCTGCAGGGTCAGTTCACCGACAAACCCGCCGATACCCTTGCTCTTGATGCTGTAGTAAATGATCAGTAAAAAAACCATGAACGACATGGCGAAGGTGACATTGGGATCGGTGGTCGGGACGACCTTGAAATACAGGTGCGGATCACCGGAAATCCATTGCGCAATTTCCGGCAGCAAATCCACCGGCACGAGGTCCATCAGGTTCATCAGAAAGACCCAGCAGAAAATTGTCAGTGACAGCGGCGCTATCACCTCGCTTTTGGCATGAAAGGATTCCTTGACGCTCTTGTCGACCATTTCCACCAGCATTTCCAGGAAATTGGCCCACTTGCTGGGTACGCCCAGGGAGGCTTTTTTCGCCACCCGGTAGAAACAGAAACAGAAAATAAAACCCAGAAATACAGCCCAGCCCAGTGAATCCAGGTGAAAGGCCCAGAAGCCCATGTCCCTGGCTTCCTGCGCGCTGTGCGCCAGGGTCCAGGTGGCCTGCTCCAGTACATGGCCGTCGGCGCGCTCGTAACCCGCGGGCAACTGGCCCCAGGTCATATTCTGGATATGGTGAGTAATGTATTCGGTTGCTGAAGCAGGCGCGTGCGAGTCAGAAGCCATAATCGTGTATTCCAGTGTACCTTTGAGTTGCCGGTTTCATTTCATGGAAGCTCTGACTTACCCAGAGGTTCCTCAGGTTTTTGTTTTCAGTAATGCCAGCCAATGCAGTATCAGCATGGCGATGTATGTCAATATGAACGCCGGGGCATTCAGGTCGAGTAATATAAAGACCAGGAGAAAACAAACGACGGTGAACACCACCTTGGCCGCTTCTCCCAGATAAAACGCCATCAACATCTGCCCGGCATCGTTACCTCCCCGGGCAAACATGATCCTCGACATCAACCAGGTTGCCAGACTGCAGATGGCTCCGCCCAGTAAGGCCGACCACGCCGGCTTCGGGTCCAGAAATACCCATAATGTCAGGGCAATACCCGCCGTTACCGCTAATTGAATACAGGCAAGTTTGTCTGCGATGGCTTGATTAACTTGTTTTTGCTCGAACAACTGTCACAAACACCGCTGCCCCAATCGGTTAGCTGGTTGTGTAAATCCCTTTATTTTTTCTTGATTTAATGTTCAGCAGCAACGGTGTCCGGTTGCCGGGAGACGCAAGTATAATGATCTCGTCTGAACGAATCAATATGTTGCGCTGCAATATCCGGAATTTATTTTTGCCGCCGGTTATTTTTTTATTTTTTCCAGGATCCCCTGCAGTTGATCGAGGCTGTGATAACGGATTTCCACCGTGCCCTTACCACTTTTGTGCCGGATGTTCACCGGCGAGCCCAGGTAGTCGGACATATCGCGTTCGAGACTGATGATGTTCGGATCCCTGGCCGGTTTTTGTGCTTTGCTTTGACCGCCCGCTTTCTGCTGTGACTTTACATAGGCTTCGGTGGCGCGAACACTGAGTCCCGCCTTGACCACGTGCCGGGCGGCATTGACCTGTTCCCGGTTTTTCAGGGCCAGCAGGGCACGGGCATGGCCCATCTCCAGTTGCCCCTGTTCCACCAGTGTGCGCACTTCCGGTTGCAGCTCGAGCAGTCGCAACAGGTTGGAGACCGCGGAACGGGATCGGCCGACGGCATCGGCGACGGTTTCGTGGGTCATTTCGAATTCTTTCAGCAGCCGCGACAGGGCCCGGGCTTCCTCGATGGGATTGAGTTCCTCGCGCTGGATATTCTCGATCAGCGCGATGCACATCGCCGTCTGATCGGAGACGTCGCGCACCACCACCGGCACATCGTGCAGTCCGGCCATTTGCGCCGCGCGCCAGCGCCGCTCGCCGGCGATGATTTCATAGCGGCCATCGCCGGCGATGGGACGCACCACGATAGGCTGGACCAGCCCCTGGGACTTGATGGACGCGGCCAGTTCCGCCAGGGCGGACTCATCCATATGGGTGCGTGGTTGATACTGACCGCGTTGCATCCTGTCCACGGGAAGATGGTGGACCTCATCATTCGGCGGCGCCTGTTCATCCGCTTTGCCGCGCGGGGACAACAGGGCATCGAGTCCACGACCCAGGCCTTTTTTGCGTATATTCATTGCATCGGTTCTCTTCAGGCCGCAATACCTTCCCGGCGCAACATTTCCCCGGCCAGGGCGAGGTAGGCGAGACTGCCGCGACAGGTGCGATCGTATTTGAGGATGGACATGCCGTGACTCGGTGCTTCGGCCAGGCGCACGTTGCGCGGGATCACCGTACGGTAGACTTTCTCACCAAAGTATTCGATCAACTGTTCGGATACCTGGCTGGACAGGTTGTTGCGCGGGTCATACATGGTGCGCAGCAGGCCCTCGATTTTCAGATCGGCATTCAGATGTTTGCGGATCTTCTCGATGGTGTCGAGCAGTGAACTCAAACCCTCGAGGGCGTAGTACTCGCATTGCATGGGGATGAGCACCGAATTGGCGGCCACCAGTGCATTGACCGTCAACATGCTCAGCGAGGGCGGGCAATCGATAAAAATATAATCATAGTTTTCCTGCACGGGGTTAAGAGCGTTACGCAACCGCACCTCGCGCGCCAACTCATCGAGCAGGGTGACCTCGGCGCCGGTCAGATCGGCGTTACTGGGCAAGACATCAAAACCCATCTCGTTGGCGGGCACCAGGCAGTCCTGCAGCCGGTGCAGATCCATGAGTACATCAAAGGTGGATTTCTCCAGCGTGGACTTGTCGATGCCGCTGCCCATGGTGGCATTGCCCTGCGGATCCATATCGATCAAAAGAACGCGGCGTTTGGCCGCGGCCATGGAGGCGGCAAGATTGACGCTGGTCGTGGTTTTACCCACGCCGCCCTTCTGGTTCACGATTGCCAGTGCCTTGCCCATGTTGATATCAATCAATGCCTTTACCGTTGTTATTGATCACCGTCCGCGAATCACCACCAGCCCCGGTGTTTTCTCCATTCCGGGGATCGTCAGGGCATGGTAGTCGACAGGCCCGGCCATGGCGCTGATTTCTTCCAGTTCAGCATCCGGTTTACCGGGCTTCATGGCCAGAATGACGCCTCCATCGGCCAGTCGTGTTCTGCTCACCGTGTAAAAACCTGCCAGTGAACGAAAGGCTCTGGAAACGATAGTACTAAAAAGTCTCCCGGGTGCAAATTGCTCAATCCGCTGTTGGACGATTTCGACATTATCCAGCCCCAGCTCCAGCTGCGCCTGGGTCAGAAACCGGGTTTTCTTGCCGTTACTGTCGAGCAGAGTCCATTCCGTGTCCGGCCGGGCCAACGCCAGCAGCAGACCTGGAATGCCGGCACCGGAACCCACATCCAGGCAGTGATGCCCCTTGAGCCACGGCAGTATCGCCAGGCTGGTCAACACATGCCCGTTTAACATGGCCTCCGGATCACGGATGGCAGTGAGATTATAGGTGCGGTTCCATTTCACCAGCAGTTCAAGATAGGCTTGATACGGCTCAAAGTCGACCTCGAGTCGCGGATCCAGCTGCCGCAGGCCCTCGTGGAAGTGTTGTTCAAGCGAATGGCTGTTAAAAGTCGGCTTCAAGCGGACTTTTTCATGCCGGCACGGTATTTTTTCAGGTAAACGCGCAACAGGGAAACAGCGGCCGGGGTAACACCGGGGATCCTTGAAGCCAGGCCGAGATTATCCGGCCGTTGCTCACTCAGTTTCTGCACCACTTCGGCAGAGAGGCCGCGAACTTCCGTGTAATCGATATCGTCCGGTAACAGCACGTTTTCATGATGGCGGTTGCGCTCGATTTCATCGGACTGCCGTTCTATGTAACCGCTGTAGGTGGCCTGGATCTTCACCTGCTCGGCGACGCACGGATCCACCGTGGCCACCTCGTCGATCAGCGCCAGGACCTGTTCATAGCCGGTGTCCGGACGCGCCAGCAATTGCAACAGGTTGCACTCCCGGTTCAAAGGCTGTCCCAGGATCGCCCGCACCTGCTCCGCATCGATACGACCGGGCGCCAACCATATGTTTGCCAGTCGCGCCTGCTCCTGTTCGATGGCTTCCTGCTTGCGATTGAAGGCACGCCAGCGGTTCTCATCCACCAGGCCCAGTTCATGACCGATGGCCGTCAGCCTCAGATCCGCATTGTCTTCACGCAGACTCAAACGATACTCGGCCCGGCTGGTGAACATGCGGTACGGCTCCAGGGTACCCTTGGTGATCAAATCATCGACCATAACGCCAATGTAGGCCTGGTCACGGCGTGGATACCAGGTTTCCCGGCCGGCGCTGAGACGCGCGGCGTTGATCCCCGCCAGCAGTCCCTGGGCGGCGGCTTCCTCGTAACCGGTGGTACCGTTGATCTGCCCGGCGAAAAACAGCCCGCCGATATGCCGGGTTTCCAGCCACGGATGCAGATCGCGGGGATCGAAAAAATCATATTCGATGGCATAACCGGGGCGGGTGATGTGCGCCTGCTCAAAGCCCTCGATGGTGCGCACCAGGTTCACCTGGGCGTCAAACGGCAATGAAGTGGAAATGCCGTTCGGATAGACCTCGTCGCATTCAAGTCCTTCCGGTTCAATAAAAATCTGGTGCGAGGTCTTGTCGGCAAAGCGCACCACCTTGTCTTCCACCGAGGGACAATAGCGGGGTCCGGCGCCGTCGATTTGTCCTGTGTACATGGGCGAGCGATCCAGCGCGCCGCGGATCACCTCGTGGGTGCGCTCGTTGGTGCGGGTGATGTGACAGGGCACCTGGCGCGGATGATCGTCCGCCTTGCCGAGATATGAAAACACCGGTACAGGCTCATCGCCGTGCTGGATTTGCAGCCGGGAAAAGTCGATGCTTTTACCGGCGATACGTGGTGGCGTGCCGGTTTTCAGCCGCTCCACACGGAACGGCAACTCGCGAAGCCTTGAGGCCAGCGTGTTGGCGGGCGCATCACCGGCGCGACCGCCCTGGTAACTGGATTGACCTATATGAATGCGCCCGCCGAGGAACGTGCCCACGGTCAGCACGACCACCGGGGCGTGAAAAGCCAGACCCATCTGTGTCATCACGCCGGTGATGTGTTCGCCCTCGACAATAAGGTCATCCACGGATTGCTGGAAAATATCCAGCCCCGGTTGTGTTTCCAGGATCGTGCGGATGTACTGCCGGTACAGGGCGCGATCAATCTGGGCGCGGGTGGCGCGCACGGCCGGGCCCTTGCGGGCATTGAGGATGCGGAACTGGATACCGCAATGGTCCGCCGCCCGGGCCATGATGCCGCCGAGGGCATCGATCTCCCTGACCAGGTGACCCTTGCCGATACCGCCGATGGCCGGATTGCACGACATCTGGCCAAGAGCATCGATGCTCTGCGTGAGCAACAGCGTCGCTGCTCCCATACGCGCGGAGGCGAGCGCGGCCTCGGTGCCGGCATGGCCGCCGCCGACGATGATGACGTCGTATTTTTTACTGTGCTGATTCACTGTTCGGGATTCGAAGTTCAACGTTCATGGTTCATGGTTCGGGGTTCAACGTTCGAGGTTCTGGGTTTTGGGTTCTGGGTTCTGGGTTCTGGGTTCTGGTTCACTGTTCACTGCTGTCTGTAATCTGACGTCTGATGTCTGATATCTGATATCTGTCCCAGCTCCGCTTGCAACCACGGCGGCAACACCAGCGCCGCCCGCACGATTTCCGGGCTATAGTAACGCGTCTGCACGGAATTGCTATCCGCGGCGGGTTTTCCGAGTCCTTCGAAGGCATGGTTTTTCGCCGCCAGGGTGGCGCTCCACCAGCCCGAGGGATAGGTGGGCAGATAGAACTGCAGGGTTCGCAGTTCGCCGAAACCGGCCGCGGTCATTTCCCCGCGCAGGCCCTTGAGAATGTCCAGATCCAGAAACGGCGATTCGCTCTGCGCCACCAGGATCCCGCCGTCGCGCAACACGCGGTGGCAATCGCGGTAGAACGCCATCGAGAACAGCCGCTCTGCCTGCCCCACCGGGTCCGTGGTATCGAGCACGATGACATCCGCGCTGGCCGCCGTGGCATCACGCATCCAGGCGATGGCGTCCTCGAACAGCAATGTCGCCCTGGGATCACCGTTCGATGCGCACAGTTCCGGGAAAAACTGTTCCGAAACACGGGTAACGCGTTCGTCCAGTTCCACCTGGGTCACCGTGTTGATATCCGGGTGCTTCAATACCTCATGCAATGAGCCGCAATCTCCACCGCCGACAACCACCACGTCCAGGGGCCGGGCATGCGCAAACAGCGCCGGGTGAGTCATCATTTCATGGTATATGAAATTATCACGGCCGGTGAGCATGGTGATGCCGTCCAGGGTCATCAACCGGCCAAAGCGTTCGGTGTCGTAGATCTCGATCTTCTGATACGGCGTTTGTTCTTCGTGCAGTTTTTGCCTGATCATGAGTGACATGCCGAAGCCCCTGGCAGCCTCGGAAAACCAGTGTTCGTCCAGTGTCATCAATTTCTCCTTATCGGTTCTGTATAACGGGAATTCCGGCCATGGTGATCGGTCAGTATGCGGAAAAACGGTGATGGTTCAGAGCAACTGTTGCTGTGCCAGCCCGGCAATATGTTCACCGGTACGCAGGGCCAGCGCCTGTATTGTCAGAGACGGCGCTTCACCGCCTCCGGAACTGGGAAAAACGCTGGCATCGGCGATGAACAGGTTTTTCCAGCGGTGGCTGCGGCCGAACGGGTCCACCACTGAACTGTCCGGGTCCGTTCCCATGCGGCAGGTTCCAAATACATGCGTGGCACTGAAATAGTCGTAGGTGCCGTATTCTTCAAATAGTGAATCGACACCGGCCGCAGTGAGTATGGCGCGACAGGTCTTTGCCATAAAAGCCAGGCGACGCACAGCCATTTCATCCAGGTGGCTGTGGATACGGGCCCGGGGTAAGCCGTGGGGATCGCGTGCTTGCGGATCCAGATCGATACAGGTTTCTTCATCTGGCAGACTCTCACCCAGCGCGCCCACCGATAATACGTGTCCGAACGTTTCACGCATACGCCGCTTGTGTTCACGGCCCCACCCGCCCACGACCCGCCGGGCATAATTGATCGGCCCCACCAGTTCCGCCTCGGCAATGCCCGAGCTGAAACGGCAGCCACCGATGACACCCTCGATGGCATCCGGGGCGTTGTAATCCCAGCAAATGCTGTCGGAGGGAATACCGCGGTGACTGCCCAGCGCATCCGCATGCAGGCCGCTGCTGTACCAGGCCATGGTTTCCATAAAATGCCGGCCCACCTGACCGGATTCATTGGCCAGTCCGTCCGGAGAGTGCGGACCGGACGAATTCAGCAGCAGCCGCGGGGTTTCGACAGCGCCGCAGGCGATCACCACAGCCCGCGCCGCTATCCTGGTTTGCGCGCCACTGTCATCGAGATAATGCACGGCGCTGATTCTGTCGCCATCACCGGCCTCGATACCGATAACGGTTGCACCGGTGCGAACTGTACAATTGCTGTATCGGCGGGCCTGGCGAATAAAAGTCACATCCACACTGCCCTTGTCCCCTCGTGGACAACCACGATTACAGTTATTACATTGATTACAACCCGGACGGCCATCGTACGGCCGGGAGAGAATAGCCAGGGCGTTGGGGACGAGATCAAGTCCCAGGGCATCGCAACCCCGTTTCAGCGGCTGGCTGGAATAATTAAATGGATGCGGCGGCAACGGGTACGGCCGGCTGCGCCAGCGGACCGGATCATGCTCCGGACCGGCCACTCCGGTGATACGTTCGGCCTGCTGATAATAAGGTTCAAGTTCACTGTAGGAAACCGGCCAGTCCGCGGCAACACCGAAGCGGGTTTGCATCTGCATGGCGTCAGGGTGCATGCGGTGCGCTTCGCCGGTGTAGTGCAAGGTGGAACCACCGAGTCCCACGACATGATGATAGGCATACGGTTGACGTGTCGATGTACGGTTACGTTGGCCCGTCAGATGATTCCAGGATCGCAGATCATCCCGTTGGGCATCCAGTGCCTGCATGGGCGCGAAGGTCTGCCTGCCTTTAACAGACACCTTGTCCGGGAAACCGGTTGTCTCCCATTCGGCAAGATGCAGACGATAGTCCTTGCGATAATCGTAGGCCGGTCCTGCTTCCAGCAACAAAACACGGACGTTGCGCCGGGCCAGCGCCCACAGGCAGGCGCCTCCACCTGCTCCGGAACCGATGATCACGACATCATAGTCATCGCGCGTCACAGGTGTTGTCCGGGTGATTGATGATAATCCGGATATCCCAGGGGCTGCGGCGGATGATCCATACCCAGATTCTTCCAGCTTGCCGCATGTGAATAATAATGAGTGAACAGGTCCGCCTGTACCTGTCTGAAAAATTCATGTGCGAGTGTACGGTGTTTCATTGCAGACATCCGTTGCACAATGAGAATACGTTGATCTTCACTGATTTCACTGAAAGGCTCGGCGTATTCCTCCTGCGCCGTCTGCTCCAGCCATTGGCACCCCCTGACCAGCAGACGGAAATAACGCGTCTCGTTGTCAGCCCGATGCAGCAGTTCACGATCCACCTGCAGGTCCGTGGCCGATGGCGATTCATCAGCCGGCATCAGGGTATCCAGGTATACCGGCAAAATCCTTGCAACGAGATTGTCACGGGACGCCGCAAATACGCGTGGCCAGACGACAAACAACAGGGCCGACGGAACAAGTTTGATTAATGTACGACGTGTCAGGAGCATGGATGGACTCGATTATGACGGAAATCAGTACAAGACCGCCATCGTACGGTACTGTTTTCCGGGGGCGTGCCCTAGAATTCCAGCCGGCCGAAAAGACTTATTTCATGACTGTCAAAGTTACTGCGGTCAAGTACCGTATTCCATTGCAGGATACCGGCAAAACCATCGTTGGAAAATGCGCGAACCCCCAGACCCAGACGTACATCATCGCGATCATTGTCCGGCCTTGCCTGCCCGGCGTTAACAATAATCTTTTCCCGTTCAAAATCGTATTCGTAAAAAGCGCTTACAAAGGGTTCGAAGTTACCCAGGCTATAGGCCGCTTCACCACCAATTTGCAACTGTCCGAATTCGAGTTCCTGTGATGCGACAGCGGGATTAACGGCAGCGCCGGCGACACCGGTCTCGGTATAGCCATCGTGGTCCTCTTCACTGTAGACCATTCCTGCACGACCCGACAAAAACCAGTTGCCGACATTCCTGAATGCGTTGAGGTTGAAAGAGGCAAACCAGCGGTCTGATTCAGTATCACCATCGACCAGGGTACCGGTTACGGGGTCGGTTCGAACCTGGTCGATATCGTAGCCACCATAACCAACACTGCCGTCAATGCTGAAGACATCGGTGAGGCTGTAACCGAAATAAGGAGCAACCATAAAGCCGTCAATTTTCTGGGAACCGGTATTAAATACCGTGTCCACATCATTATCCTCGGCCAGGAAAGCCAGCCCGACCACCATGCGATCAGATACTATGTAATCGATACCCGCCATGGCATTGTTGGTAGAGGAATCGAACGCCGTTGAGCTGAGATCATCCTCGGTTTCCACCCGACTGTAACTGAGCCAGAAGGAATAATTTTCCCATGCGTCACCGGCTGACAGACCGCTGGCCGGAAATCCCTTCTGGATGAGGGCAACATTCTGACCACGATTGTTGCCGAGACCACCCTGTGCAATTCCGGAGAGTGCATTGGTAAACGTGGTGGTACTGGAACGCAGAGTTTCCCCTTCCTTGACCACGTTGCCCTGGGCCAGCAGACTGCATTCCTCATTATCATCGAAACTGTTGTCGCCAAGCAGCAGATCATTTTCGAGATCGCTGGATATTTCGCACTCATCCTCAAGTGCCCCGGGCAGCATTGGCGGGGGCGGTCCACCGGCGATACTGGTAACAGGATAGAAAGTAATCAGCAGAAATAATAAATGTCTTTTCAGAAATGTCATGGTTTTGTCTCAGAAATCAGAATGATGGTAGCCATGTTCGCGGTGCCGCGATTCAATGTCCCCTGTTAATAACCAGATTATAGTGTACGAAACCGCAATTATCAGGAACACATCAACGCATTTTATGCCTGTCTTTCAGCGTTGAGTAATGTTTGGCGGAATATTCAAGAAACTCGAACTCCTTTTCTTTTAGCGGCCGCACCTGTTTGACCGGGCTGCCGACATAGAGGTAACCACCTTCGAGTTTCCTGCCCGTAGGCACCAGGCTGCCGGCGCCAAGGATCAGTTTATCGCCCAGTTCGGCGCCGTCCATGATAGTGGCCGACATACCAAGCAGACAGAAATCGCCAATGGTGCAGGCATGCACAGTAACCCGGTGACCGACAGTGACGTAACTGCCGACCCGGCAGGGAAAGCCGCCGGGGGAGAATTTGCCGTCGTGGGTCACATGCAGTATGGAGCCATCCTGGATATTGGTTTTTTCACCGATGCTGATGCTGTGCACATCGCCCCGCGCCACCACCATGGGCCAGAGTGATGAATCCGCACCCACGGTCACATCGCCGATGACCACGGCACTGTCATCGACATAAGCACTTTCATCGATCACGGGGGTCTTGCCCTGAAAGGTACGGATTGCCAATGGGGATTATCCTGGATTGTTATTCGCCCGTTATTGAATTGGTGATTGGTGAATGGTGAGTGGTGAAAGAGCTGATTACCATTCACCATTCACCATTCACTGTTCACTGTTCACTGTTCACTGTTGACTGTTGACTGTTCACTGTTGACTGTTGACTGCTCCCTGTTCCCCGTTAACTCATTCCTTACCAAGCGGTGATTTGATCAGGTTACCCGGACCGAGGACACCATCACCCCGGGCCACCAGGTAAGCATACAGATTGTCGAGGTTATCCATGACCCGCTTGTTGGTATTATGCGGCCGCATCATGGTGCCGGAAACGCCGTTGGTCACAATATTCACAAACTCTTCCTTGCTGAGTTTCTGCGTGACACTGTCGGCCAGGTTGGGTCCGACCGCACCGATAGCGCCCTTGCCGTGACAGGCGCCGCAGCCGCCGCCATTGTAGGTTTTCCAGCCTTCGATAGCGTTTTCACTGATACCGCCATCCACCACCTGGTAGGGCTTGTCGCTGGCCGTTGACATGGCTGTCTCCATGGCTTCACCCGCAGCATCGGCCGTTTCCGTGACGGCTTCGCTCACGGTATCGACCATTTCACCGGCTTGTTGACCGGCGTCTTCCGCCATCGCCGTAACCTGGTCAGCGGCATCTGCTACTGCTGCCTGGACACTGGCGGCCGCTGGCGCCTCGGTATACGGCCAGTCCCTGTAAATTTCATCCTGGTAGATTACGCCATTGTCCATCAGCGCCGTGACCTTTGCGGTCGATCCGACTGATGATTCGGACGCCGCCCCGGATGTATCGGTAGTTTCAGTCCGGGCAACGGCTTGCTCGTCCGCCATGGCCGGCTGCGTGGTCATGGCGGGCTCCGGCGATGTTGCTTCAGTCCCGGCACTGTCAGTGCTCTCTTCACTGCAGCCGGCAAGCAGGGCCATGGCCAGTAATACGGTTGTCAGGTCACGGTACATCATGTTGTTTGTCTCACCTCGTTTCTGAAATTGATGCGCTTGGCTGATTATTTGTAGATCTCATCCATGTAGACAACACCCTCGGCCCGCTCGATACCTTCAAGCACCGGGTGCGTTGTTGAAGACGAATCACCGGCAGGCGTATCCATTTCAGCAGCCGTGCTTTGCCCGGTGGCGCTGCCGGCCGGCGTTTCAGTGACGGCCGGCTGCGTACCCGCGGACTGATCATCACTGCAGGCGGAGAGCAGAAAAACAAAAACGGAGAGTACGGTTAATAATAATGATTTGCTAGTATGCAAGCGATACATGATGACCTCCAGTATTTGACACCCTGAACGAACACCGGATCAACGGACACTGTGGCTTCAAGATTGTTGCCCGCCTGAAAATTCAGGGAAAATTGACATTCGAACGGATATTGTAACGTGAACAGCGATTTATTACAGCAGCACTGCGCGAACGTCTGGGCAACCTCCATTGTTCCCGAACTGGTGGACTATATCCGGATCCCGAACAAATCACCGATGTTCGACCCGGAGTGGGAAAGCAACGGTTATATGGAACGAGCAGTGCAGCAGTTTTGCCGCTGGATCGCCGCCCGCAACATTTCCGGCATGACCCTGGAAGTGGTGCGCCTGCCCGGACGCACGCCGCTGATCCTGGTCGAGATCCAGGGCCGGACCGGGAACACCGTCATGCTCTACGGCCATCTCGACAAACAGCCGGAAATGAGCGGCTGGCGCGAGGACCTCGGCCCCTGGCAGCCGGTACTGGAAGACGACCGGCTTTACGGACGCGGCGGCGCCGATGACGGTTATGCCCTGTTCGCCAGCCTGCTCGCCGTGGAAGCCCTGCAACAGCAGGGTATCGCGCACGGGCGCTGTGTCGTCATCATCGAAGCCTGCGAGGAAAGCGGCAGCCCGGATCTGCCCTTTTACATGGATCACCTGGCTTCGCGTATCGGTACACCGGATCTGGTGATCTGCCTCGATTCCGGTTGCGGCAACTATGAACAACTGTGGTGTACGACATCCCTGCGCGGACTCATCGGCGGGGAATTACGCGTTGAAGTCCTCCGCGAAGGCATCCATTCCGGCGACGCCGGCGGCATTGTGCCTTCGAGTTTTCGACTCCTGCGCCAGTTGCTCGATCGCATCGAGGATTCCACTACCGGCAGCATTGTCATCGAGGATTTTCACGTAAATATACCGGAGCAACGCCTGCAACAGGCGCGGGACGCCGCCCGCATGATCGGCCGGGACATTCACAAGCGCTTCCCGCTCAGCGGCGAAACCCGCCCGGTCAGCGAAGATCCACTGGAACTGATCCTGAACCGCAGCTGGCGCCCGGCCCTGTCCGTGATCGGCGCGGACGGCCTGCCCCCCATTCACTCGGCCGGTAATGTCATGCGGCCGCAGACGACACTGAAGCTGTCCATGCGCCTGCCGCCGACCTGCGATGCCGCCGCCGCTGCGAAAAAACTGCAGCAAGTGCTGCTGGCCGATCCGCCATCGGGCGCCAGTGTCACGTTTACCCCGGACTGGGCCGCCAGCGGCTGGTTGGCGCCGGATATGCCGGCGTGGCTGCTGCAGTCCATCGATAACGCTTCGCAAACTTTCTTTGGTAAACCGGCCGTGCACATGGGCGAAGGCTGGTCCATCCCGTTCATGGGCATGCTCGGCGCACAGTTTCCCGATGCCCGCTTTCTTATCACCGGTGTCCTGGGGCCGGGATCGAATGCCCACGGCCCGAACGAATTCCTGCATCTGCCCACGGCAGAGAAACTCACCTGCTGTATCGCCGCCGTGATTGCTGATCATTTCCGGCAGGCCGGTGCAGCCTGAACATGTACCAATGCAAATGGAGAACACAATGAAAACCGGCGTTATAGGCCTTGGAGCCATGGGCAAACATATGGCCATGAACCTGCACAAGCAGGACCATTTGTACAGTGTCTGGAACCGCAGCCGGGAAAAGGCCGCGGACCTGGCCGGCGAATGCGGTGTTAGCTGTGCCGAAAGCCCGGCCGCACTGGCAGCCGACTGTGAACTCATCATTATCTGTGTCTCGCGGGATGCGGATGTATTGGAGGTGGTTAACGCCATGGCCGATCACGTCCGGCCCGGCACCGTAGTCGTAGATACATCCACGGTCAGTTCCGATACCGCCAAAGAGGCCGCGCGCAAGCTCGAGGATCACGGCGCCGGGTTCCTGGATTGCCCGGTGTCCGGCGGTGTCGAGGGCGCGCGCAATGCCACCCTGGCCATGATGGCGGGCGGAGATGCCGCGGCGCTGGACAAGGTCAGGCCGGTGCTTGCGGCCATTGCCGCCAATATCGTGCACATCGGTCCGACCGGATCCGGTCAGGCCTGCAAGGCCGTGAACCAGTTGATGGCCGCCGGCATCAACCAGGCTGTGACCGAGGCCCTGGCCTTCGGTCAGCAAATGGGCCTGGACATGGACAAGGTCGTTGACGTGGTCTCCAACGGTGCGGCAGGAAACTGGTTTCTATCCCACCGCGGCAAAACCATGCTGCGTGGCACTTTCGAACCCGGCTTCAAACTCTCGCTGCACTACAAGGATCTGAATATCTGCAAGGCCATGGGGGAAAAGACCGGAAAAAACTGGCCCATGGTGGAAATGACCCTGCTGCACTACAGGAAACTCATGGAACAAGGGTATGGCGATGAGGATATCTCGGCCCTGTTTCGCCTGAAAACCGCCGACCCGGCATCATCGCCGGGCTGAGCGCCAGTGCAAACCCGGTAAACCGGTTGCAATCCCGCGGGTGCCGATGAGCGTTGTCGGGCAACCGCGGGGCGTGTTACCGTGAACCCCGCCGGGAGACAACAGTCACAGTCCCCATTGAGTCGACCGGGCAGTGATGAATTGACCCGGGCGCGTTTATATGCAGAATAACGCCGCTGCAACCCCTCTATACATTAAATAAGAACGAATGATGGAGCCAGACGCCGCACCACCGGCTATCAACGTCAAATCACTGGACAAGCGCTTCGGGCCGATTCACGCGGTACGCGGTCTATCCTTCAGTGTGGCCCGCGGTGAAGTGCTCGGATTTCTCGGTCCCAACGGCGCCGGCAAGTCCACCACCATGAAGATGATCACCGGGTTTCTCGAACCCAGCGCCGGGACCGTGGAAGTCTGCGGCGCCGACGTGCTCACCGATCCCATTCGCGCCAAGCAGAAAATCGGTTACCTGCCGGAAGGCGCGCCCTGTTATGGTGAAATGACCGTGTTGCGTTTCCTGGAGTTCATTGCCGACATCCGCGGTCTCGAGGGTGATGTCAGAAAACAGCGTATAGAGCAGGCCATTGACACAATCAACCTCGGCTCGGTGGTGCATCAGAGCATCGAAACCCTGTCCAAGGGGTTCAAACGCCGCGTCGGTGTCGCCCAGGCCATCCTCCATGACCCGGAGGTGCTGATTATGGATGAACCTACGGACGGTCTCGATCCGAACCAGAAACACGAGGTGCGCGAACTGATCAAGGCCATGGCCGCCGACAAGGCCATCGTAATTTCCACCCACATCATGGAAGAAGTGGACGCCGTGTGCACCAGGGCCATTATCATTGCTTCCGGACAAATACTCTTCGACGGCACACCACGGGAACTGCTGGAGCAGTCCCCCAGCGGGCGCATGGACGATGTATTCCGCCAGATCACGACGCGCTTCTACGAGCAAACCGGGATGCAGGGCACTTCATGAAAAATATCCGCGCCATTTTCAAACGCGAGCTATACGGCTATTTCTCCACGCCGGTGGCTTATGTGTTTATTGTGATTTTCCTGTTCCTGACCGGCGTGTTCACGTTTTATGTCGGCTCGTTCTACGAACGCAACCAGGCCGATCTGGAACCGTTCTTCCGCTTTCATCCGTGGCTGTACCTGTTTCTGATCCCCGCCATCGCCATGCGGCTGTGGTCCGAGGAACGCAAGTCCGGAACCATTGAATTGCTCATGACCCTGCCGGTAACCGTGCTCGATGCGGTGCTGGGCAAGTTTTTTGCCGCCTGGTGTTTCACCGGCGTAGCGCTGGCCCTGACTTTTCCCGTCTGGATCACCGTTAATTACCTGGGCTCGCCGGATAACACGGTAATCATCGCCAGTTACCTCGGCAGCCTGCTCATGGCCGGCGGTTTTCTGGCCATAGGTTCGTGCATATCGGCGTTGTCGAAAAGCCAGGTCATTGCCTTCGTCATCAGCGTGGTCATCTGCTTTCTGTTTATACTCGCCGGCTTTCCGCTGGTGGTGGATTTCTTCCGCGGCTGGGCGCCGCCGGCATTGACCGACGCCATTGCCTCGCTGAGTTTTCTGACCCATTTTGATTCGATTAAAAAAGGCGTGATTGATTTTCGCGACCTGTTTTACTTTGCCACGCTGATCGCCATCTGGTTGTACGCGAACATCGTGATCATCGAGGCGAAAAAGGCGGATTGAATGAAACCGGATATTGAAATTTCACCAGGGGGATTCTGTCATACCGGATACTGGATCAAGTCCACTACAGGCTTTGATCCGGTATCCAGTAAAACAATGTCCGCACGGGGTGCGGTTGTTTATTTACTGGATTCCCGCCTTCGCCTGTCTCTTAGTCACAAATATGATAATAAACGAAACTTTCCGTAACACGTCGGATCAGATCACGAAATTTGAACTGGCAGGATAGCA
>MRWG01000393.1_pt1 | contig 57176 bp, 46 predicted proteins | sample 1013341 | NCBI WGS metagenome assembly MRWG01 (sample SAMN06117577, study PRJNA244670) | biofilm metagenome | biome: Water; feature: Cathode Biofilm; material: Biofilm; isolation source: microbial consortium enriched at the cathode of a solar microbial fuel cell | place: USA: District of Columbia ...
GGAAATGGACAAATATCACCTATCAAGTTCGAGAGACAATACGCTCGGGCCCAAAGCCCGGAACTGTCCACCGAAGCGGGGTAACTCCAATTCGCGCCCCGTGAATGACTTAAATTTGGAGCCACGATGCATCAATCATCTATCGAAAATATGCAGATTTGCTATGAGAAATTTGTAAAACGAAAAACTTGGAGCGATACAGCAGTTATTGATGTTGTTGATATTGGTGGCTCAAATGTCAACGGCAGCTATGCAGATATTTTTTCTGGAGAAGAATTTAGATATAGAGCTGTAGATATTGAAAAGGATGAAAGCGTCGACGTGGTTCTTGAAGACCCTTATAAATTGCCATTCAACAATCAAAGTATCGACATCGTTATTAGTGGACAAGCGTTCGAGCATGTCGAGTTTTTTTGGGTATTATTCGCCGAAATGAAGCGCATTTTAAAAAACGATGGATTAATAATTTTGATAGCGCCATCAGGAGGACCAATACATCGATTCCCCGTCGATTGCTACAGATTCTATCCCGATGCATACCGAGCTCTAGCAAAATACTGTGAGTGCGAGTTGATTTATCTCAAACATGATCAACGAGGGCCTTGGAAAGACCTAGTTGGGGTTTTCTCAATAGCAGATTCAAACCTGACGTTTAAAAGCACGAAAAATTGGCAGCGTAACAGGTATGAACTACAAAGCCATCCTGCTCCCACAGGGATAAAGCACCCTGATATGGAAGTCGAAAAACTACAAGGAGAGGTTTCGTATTTGGAATTGTTAGAAAACGCGCAACAGCTACTCAACCCCAACTTATATCTTGAAATAGGAGTTAGAACAGGCAAAAGCCTGTGCTTGGCTCAATGTCAAGCCATTGGAATCGACCCTGACCCCGATATAAAGGTACAGCTAAGCAGAAATCACAGAATAATGAAAATGACAAGTGATTCATTTTTCGATAGCGAAGCAGAAGGGTGTTTGTCCGAAGCTAGTCCGGATTTGATATTTATTGATGGAATGCATTTATTTGAGTTTGTCCTTAGAGATTTTATAAACTCAGAAAAATTTTCAAATAGAAACACAGTACTCATCATCGACGACGTTTTGCCTAATCATCAGATTCAGGCATTGAGATATAGACAGTCGTCGGCCTGGACAGGAGATGTATGGAAGATTGTAGAATGCCTTTCTGAGTATCGACCAGAATTGACGCTAGAACTCATAAATACGTTTCCAACTGGCCTATTAATCGTAACTGGTTTAGACGCGAACAATTCAGTTCTTACTGAGCAATACAACCCAATTGTCAGAAAGTATAAAGATATGACACTTGACGGAAAAATCAAAGAAAAAATACTCAATCGAGAAGAGGCAATCGCGCCAAAAAACGCATTCTTTTTCAGAAGACGTGGAACACTATAGGCGACCTACTATAAATACAAATTGTCTTTACTGCCCGCTATTTGAGAAAAGAATACTTCAATCCCTTGCTACAATGACTGCTTCAGCATATCTTTGATGTGCTGTAGAAAATTTTCTCTGCGACATAATTCTATCGACTGCCTGTTGCATTGCTGGCGCAGCAGCCTCAGCCACAGAACCGAAGAGGTAAGGTGTCGCCGTCGGAGCGGTATAGGGCTTACCTCGAATTCGCTGATATTCGACGTTTAGTTGCTCAAAACTTAAACCTATATCTTCATTATCCGTCGTGACACCCCCATGAAGTTGATGAAAACTAGCCTCACCCAAAAGATAGATCAGACTGGCGTTCGTGCTTTCTACTGCTCGTTTATAAAAATCAAGGTTTACCAAACCGCCTCCTGGCATAGTAAACGTTTCGTCGTAGCCATTTAATTGAGAAAAAAATTTTTTAGTTAGAATAAGGCAATTACTTTCTGCGCATTGCCCGAACCAGCCAAATGGACTTGATCCACCCCAGGAAGAAATTTCAAAAAGTCTGTATCCATTATTCCACCAGTCGATCTGATTGAGAAGCTCGTCCTCTACAGCTTTGCTATACCCTTTTTTGACACTCATTCTTTGATGTTCAGGTCCAATGTGGAGACCAAGAACCGAAATCAAGGGCTGGTTTGCCAAAGTGATCGCAGTTGCCGCCTTAGAGACGACACCGGGAGTGAGCATTCGAGCGCCATCAATCATAATCGCCACGTAGTCACCACTACATTGAGAGACTCCAAAATTAATTGCAGCCGCTGGTGACGGGTCCGCATCGTTGATATAGAAAAATTTGACGGGGATATCACAATTGTTACTAGCCTTAAAATTAAAAGGCGGGTTAGAACCATTGTCGATAACAATGACTTCGTAATCCATAAGCTCAGTAGAATATTGATATGTCTTACTTAATGACTGAAGAGTTCTCTCACCCTCGCGTTGCATATTGTACAAGACTACGATAAAGCTAAGTTTTGGCTTTTTACGCTTTAAAAGCCTGCTGAATCTTCCCGCGAAATCTGTGCCAGACGAAGTGCTTTCTTTTGCCTTAAAAGTCATCGAATACGCTCTACCTAATTTTATAGGTGCTAAATGTATCTTCCGTTATCGATCCTACCCATTCCAGTAACCGAGCCGAGATGACTGCGAATCCAATTCTCTTCGTTACGTCTTCCCGCCATGAAGTTTTCACTAGTTTTTTGAGAAATGCCGAATAACGTATTTATATAATTTCCAAAATACACCGAAGATATATTATGAGTTTTTGAAATCTCGTGACAAAGCGGTAATCCATAGCACCCACACGACGCAAAAAAAACATCGAACTTTGTTTTAACGAGAATCTCGTTAACTGACGCAACTAATTTATTCAGCGACTCCTCCCACCCCTCACCATTTCTATTTGGATAGGTGGTAATTGGAGCTTTAATTGCGTAGAAATCAAAATCGGGTATCTCAATGTCTAAATAAAGATTATGCATCTTGTTCGATCTATAAAGATAGTTTAGCTGTTCAGCGAACGGCGAAACTAATAAAACTCTCTTATTCGAAATTGATGGATAAAATTCTTCCGGACTAGGTATATCGGCATATCGAACCTCTTTGTTGCTTTGGCGTCGCATATAAAATTCAATAGGCTGAAAGTTGGGATAACAGCCAGGGCAGCGAAATAAATAATCGCTAGACTCTATAGCGGAATAATATCGGTCAGCCCATGAGGTGAAGTCATCTAAACTTTTCGAAGAATTTTGTAGAGATGAATAAAAGCCGGCATTAGTAAAAAGCCTCCGAATATTAAAGCTTGTTTCATACGGAGAAAGCCAGTTACCGCGAACAAATCGATCAGCATACATGAATGCCTGATCATCTATATTTTTAAATATTTTATGTAAAACCGAACTAACGTCGGCGCCCCGAAAAATAAAGCTATATAGCGCACGCAGTTCAACGATACCATACCTGACACAAAGCTTATCATCCCAATTCCGAATTTTATAATAAAACTTGTCAGAAGCAGGCGACCGATTCAGTTTGTTTTTCTTTTTGCGAAAGTACGAGGCGAATTCGGTGATAGCTTTAGTTACCATGATGTCAAATTGTTCATCATATACTATATCGTTATAATAGTTTCTAATCTCAATATAAAGTGGTTCGTAGCTTAACAAATATTGGTCACCGTCACTTTCGTGATTTTCGATATCTTGAAATATCATAATCAAAAACTTGCGTTCTTCATGTATAGATTGGCAACCCATCATGGATCGTATATTTATAATAACCTCGCGATCTCTTCTAACAATTGGCTGGTTCTCTTCACAGAACCCGAGTCTTACTAGCTTCATTTGAACACCCAATGACTGGTAATCTTACGCATATTTCTGCGCAAAACAACGACGATTTTATGACGAATTTAAAAATCGGGGAACAGTTAGTAAAAGCATCGCTAATCGTCGAAGCCGGGAATCTTCCTACCAAACCTTAATGACAACTCTGAGAATAGTAGTGCATTAGAGCGTGAAAAGTTCTCAAGAAATTCCCTACGTTCAGACTCAGTGGCAAGCTTAGATTTTCCCGAAAAATATTCCGAAATTCTATTTCGAAACGTCTTGATTGTTCTATACTGCGGGTCAATATCGAATTTATGGCACAAATAATTTACAAGTCGCATCATAGAGATTCCGAAAGCATTTAAAGAGAGGTTTTCTTCATAAGGAATGCTTAAGTTCGACTCCCCGAGCTCAAGATAGGATAGAAAATCTCTGACCACATCGTTTCCGGTTAGCCTTTTCCGATCAAATATCCTAACCGATACGTGGTCTTTCCCGAAATGATTTGACCAATTTTTATAAATTTCGTAAAAATCATAAAAATACGGAAGAGCCTGCCTTGACCGAATTTCTGGGAATCTGAAAGCTCGGTAATTCCCAGCCCTTAACGATGTTGAATATAAGCTTATCGCTAATTCATCTTGTCGTCTAACATAAAAGATTATCTCTGTCTCACCAACTACTTCGTTCAGTAGCGATTTTAAGCGGTCAAATTCGACAGGATCCTTTAACCGCGGATGAAGCCATTCATTAGAAATAATTACGGTTTCGGCGGGAGAGCCAAACACCTCATTGATGAAATCTTCTCGTGTTTTTCTTCGAAAGTAATCTATAGATCGATTATTTGGAAGAAACCGAATCAAATTTTTATCTGGCTCACAAGAAAATATAGCTAATTTCGTGTGGTTTCGTTTACCCAGGCTTTCAGGGTATAAGATACCGTGCCGATCAAGCATTTCATTTCGATTTTCATACAAGAAATTTTGTATGGAGGTGGTACCTGTTTTTTCGCATCCAATATGTAGTATGGCCTTTTTCATAATCTATCTTAAACTTTTAAGATCCAACACTTCGCCGAACTTGTTATATATCGTATAAAAATGATTGACGATCGTTTTACTGTCATAGGATTTTTGTCTGCCTATTATTATCCGTTTTTCTGGGTCGTATGCATAATCTACTCCTCGATGTTGGTGATATTTGCCATTGGGTAAATTGATTGCCGGGTTCACCAAAGGAATAAACTGATCAAGCATTTCCGGTTGCTTTCTAAAAATGAGTGAGGGTCGTCGTTTGATATCTGCATATTGCAAAACCCTTCTTGAATACGATTCAATCAAATTCATTGCGGGGTGATTGAACGTATAAAAAAGACGTTGCCTCTTCATCTTTGAATGAATCACGTCACTTATTCTTACGTCTACCACCTTCTCTCTTTCATGCAATTCTTTTAAAGATCGCTGGACTTCAAAACGATAACGCTGATTAAAACTTACGTCATTGAGCAGCTGAACCGCTGTTTCTTCAGACTCCCCCTGCTGCCACGATTCAAAAATTGTCCGGTTGTGGTAATCGCCCATTGGGCCTCTAAGAGGTCCCTCTCCGGGAATGCGAATATAAAACCAATCAGGGGTATATCCTGAATAGAAAAGGTTTACAATAGAAATTACTTTCGTTCCATAATGTGCTTTTAAGAAATTTGTTCTAACGAATTTGCAGGGGTACGCGTCGTTAACAAGCTGAGAAACGATTAAATCAGCTTCCTGGAAATATTCTTTATATTCCTCAAACTGTCTCTGCTTCAACAGATGCACGATCGCGGTAGCTGTTACCTCTATTTTGGGGTTTAATGCCTCTAATATTTTTGCAATCGGTCGTGCTTGACAATTGCCGACAACCACAATTTTTTTTGTAAAGCGCTTATCTTTTCGCATTGCTTTTTCCGAAAACTAGTATAGCGTTTATGATAAAGAATTATAATCTGCTTTAGGAATCAATCTCGAAAGCTTCTGTGAAGCAACTCGGTGGAGCGCCAAATCATAAGCGTTACCATTGATCACATTTGCGAGAATTGGTCTTAGTCTTTCCAAAGCATCCAGGAGCTTTTGATCGGTGGACTTTTGGTTGTTGACATTCTTTTTCATATAATCGAATTTTATATTCGGAAAATGTTTTTTAAGCTCCTCAGAGATGTATTCAAAGCTCTCTTCAAATTTGTCTACAGTCCCTACTAAAGTATGATCGTCGCAGATTCTCTTCACAGCATTGTTGAACATTTCTAAATTGGCGGTTTCGCTTGGACGTAGATATCGGCGACGTCCAATATATGCGGTCTGATAATCAAAAATCACTTTAGCGACGCTAGAAGTAGATCGCCACTTGACGTAATCAACAAGGGAAAGTTTGGCAGCCATCTTGGCACCAATTGTTCCAGTTTTTTGCTTCCTCTCGAAATCATAAACAGATACTATACGCTCGATTGGATTTCGGACAAAGTAAATAGGGATGCATTTGAACTGATTGGATTCAGGTAATGGATTGCAAAGATGATGGCTCGAAATAGCCTTCAGCTTTGGGTTGTCTAAAATAAACTGCTTTAAATATTCTGCGCCGCCCCGGCGCATCGCCTTGTCATCGCGATGGTCACAAAAGTCCTTCCCGAATGCCTTCTCCAGCGCATAATCAAATGTTGTGCCAGCATTCTTGAATATGTGACCATGAGTAATTACGTAACGCATACAGAAAAAATCTCACACTGAATTAGTTTAAAAAATCCCGCTCAATAACCCGTTGTACTTCCTTTTGGCTGAAGTTGCGTTCAATATAATCAGGATAACGGGTCAGATATTTCGAGCACTGTTCCGGGGAGTTGTATAGTGAAAGCGTTTCTTCGATCATTTTAGGCGCCTTGTTAGCAATAGCCATAACCGTCTCAGCTTCTGGCAAACCTTCCGCCCCTATAGTGGTGGTTACAATAGGAATGCCGGCTTGCAGTGCTTCCAGAACTTTGCCTTTGACGCCCGCACCGTAGCGAAGGGGCACGATGCAGAGCCTTGCTTCTCGATATAGAGTCTGCAGGTCTTCATCGGAGACGAATCCGTGAACCAGGATGTTATCGCTGGCCAGGGACTGAACGGATTCCGGCACTCTCGATCCTACAATATGCAGGCAGATAGAAGGGTCAGCTTCTACAAGTTGTGGCATTACCTTGCTCGTGAACCAGATAACTGCATCTTCGTTGGGCGCATGCCCAAAACCGCCGACAAAAAGCAGGCCCCGTCGCTCCTCGTGCCTGTAATCGGCCGGGTCTGGCTTGTCGAGGAGGTATAGGGGGATGGCCATAACGTTGGTCTCGGGAGAAATGCGCTTTACTTCGTCCACTTCTACCTGCGAGGGGTAGTATACTTTGTCGACTTTGCCGAAAATCGCAAGTTCGCGTTTTTTCCACTCTTCGGATTCGACCCTCAAATCGCTGTCCCCAAGGACTTCCGCCTCTCGTTGTGTACGGAGGTAATGCAGATCGTGGCCGAAATAGATGAGCCTGGGGCGAGGGTTCAGGGTGTTAAGCTCGTCGACAAAATCTTCCGTTATGTGGGGCCGATGTAAATACACGACATCGATATATTGGGCGTTCTCCCGGAACCACTTTTTCCAATCCCGGGCGTGGGTTTCACCGTAAAGTACCTCAATGCCTAGTTGCTCCAGTGTATTTGTGTAAGGCCTGTGCGGGTAGAAGTTGGCGGGCAGAAATTTGACGTTAAGGCCTGCCTCAGCCATGGATTTGACATACAGATACGTGGAACGAGAGCCCGCATCCTGGTCGTAGAAAGGCACGTAATGATCGATGACGACTATGGTTCGTTTGCCTTTTGAGCGCTCCCGAGCTTGGAAGACGTTCTCGGCGTTGGGAAAGTGGTCGGTTGCCAGTCGCTCCGCCCACTTTTCCTTGAAGACTTTCTGGTTTAGCAATTGATGCTTCTTGATACCGGAGTTCAGGTCGCTGCCGTTGCTTACCCCCTCAAAGTGCACCACTTCGGAGGCAGGCTGGTACATAACCTTGAGTCCTTTTTCCCGCATTTGGAATGCCAGGTCGGTGTCCTCGTAATAGGCAGGATAGAATCGCTCGTCGAAGCCCCCAAGCTCATCCCAAATTGATTTCCGGAAAAGTATGCAAGCTCCGGAGATATAATCCGTCTCGCGGAGGTAGTTGAATTCCGGCAATTCCGGATTTTGCCCGCGGCCATAATTCCAGCCGGAGGCATCCTGCCAAATAATGCCGCCGGCCTCCTGGAGAATGCCATTTTCGAAGAGAAGTTTGGGGCCAACCAGACCGGTGTCGGGCCTGGTTTCCATCACATCCACAAGGGCGGAGAGCCAGCCGTCCTGCACATTGGTATCGTTGTTGAGCAGCACCACGTACTCCCCGGAAGCGTGGGTTACTGCATTGTTGCAGTTTTTCAGAAAGCCCTGGTTCTGTTCGCCCCGGACTACAGTGATGTTCTTAACTCTGTCTTCAATCGACTGTGTTGCATCATCGGAGCAGTCGTCTGCAACGATGACTTCGTAGTTAATGCTAGTGGTGTGGTCAAGTACGGATTTTAGGCAGGAAACTGTAGTCCTGTATTGATTAAAAACAGGAACGATAATGGATACTTGCATAGCCGAGAAAACCGGAAACGACAACTCTAGAGATTCTAGGGAGTTATCATTCGTGACGGTATCCGGCAATGGTTTTTTCCCAGGTGAGGGAAGCCGTGAGTCGATCCATTTGTAGGCTTGAACGGAATCGTCCGATAGAATTGACTTCGCTAATTTTTTTAGCCGTTGTTTATTGGCAATCCTTAAGGTTGAAAACGGGTGTTGGATTGAAAATCGTAAAACCTTAAGTACAAGACGAAGCCGGCTATAGGATTCAGCAAAGTCCGCGGGATTGACTTCGTTGTCACTGATGTATTGCTTGGCTTCGCTAATCTGGTGCCTGAGGTAAGACTTTGACCGGGGCTTTAAACGCACGATAAAGTAGAGCTTCTCAAGCACTTTTAAAACCTTGCCAAGCATTGAGCGGTCGAACAAGTAAAGTCGAGAATAAAGTGTATCCAACTTTTGACGGTTGATGTGCCTGAAGTGGGCGTAATCTGAAACCAAGGCTTGGTGCTCTCTGGCGAGCACCGTTTTTGCGCTATTTAAGGCCTCATATTCGATTTTTAAAGCCTTAAGCTCCTGAAGTTGTTCTTCGCGGCTTTCTTGCTCGGATTGCAGCGCAGTTTCCAGCCGGTGTTGCTCGGCCTTTAGCGACGTATTTTGCTCTGTCAGGGCTATAAGCTTCGCCTGGGTTTCCCGCCTCACCTGCTCCAGTTCCTTATCCAGGCGATCTATATATGAATAGATAGATCGATAGGTTTGGTAGCTCTGGCATGACTGGCGTATTACGGAAGAATGGGGGCGTGGGCTGCCGTCCCTAGCCTCTTCAGCAAGCCATTCATGCATGCTGGCTACAAAAGCGGGGACTGTATCACATTTTGTGTTGACGCTGTCGTGTTTGTTGTGCCTTAACTCTGGTGATAAAAATTCCTCAAGGTACAGGCTCAGGGCCTCAGAGTCTGTATTTGGATCGGTTAGGTTTAATCCTGTTGAAATTCGACTTATTTCGGCCAATGGATCTTCGATTAATCGATCGTAATCAATGACGACATAAGATTTTTTGTCGATATGGTGTAATGCACTGCAATAGTGCTTCATCCACAAAATGAATGATTTTTCGTGGGCAAACCCATTACGTTTCGCCAGAGAATCCGCAACACTTTTCGGGTTTCTTACGGCGACGACGTAACTGTCGTCAAGTTCGAGAGCTTCGAAGACCGACTGCCAAAACGGAAGTAGGTTGGCTGTGCGTGGGTCCTTGAAAGCAAATAACTCGCAGTTTTCAGTGCGCTGGCGTAATGTCTCGATAGCATCACGTTTCTCATCATCGAGGAGTTTCGAGGCCAGTGAAGAAGGCGATATTTCACCAAGGGCATGCCAACTGGACCCAAGCTTTTCCAGTATTCTTTCATTGATGGCGTAAATGCCTAGGTCTTCGAAGAACCCTTTCTCATTGTCACCTTCCGCGGCGGGCATCAGCTCCGTGCCCAGGTCCGCTCCGAGCAGCTCCAGGCCTCTCGTGATGGCGCTTGTGCCACTGCGATGCATGCCGAGGACTACAATGACCTTTTTCATAGTACTTCAGGCTTTACCTAGATGGATTGGGGCAACGTTCGGAGGGTTCTCCGTGGTCTGGAACTTCATCGGCTTATGACTCTAAACGGTTATATTTGTCCTCGAAACGCACAATGTCATCTTCGCCCAGATATTGGCCCGTCTGGACTTCTATCAGAACAAGGTCGATGACTCCTGGATTGCTCAGGCGGTGTGCATGGCCGGCCGGGATGTAGGTAGACTCATTGGGTCTCAGCATTTTATCTTGCTCGCCGTTGATGACTTGTGCCGTACCGCTGACCACGATCCAGTGTTCGCTTCGATGGTGGTGCATTTGCAATGAAAGAGAAGCGCCAGGTTTGACGATAATACGCTTCATTTTGTAGTGGCTCTCTTCCTCGAGAACCGTGTAGGTGCCCCAGGGGCGGTGGACAGTGGTATGCAACTTGTAACTGTCGTGGTTCGCCTCTTTGAGGTGGCTGACGATGTGCTTGACCTCCTGGGCCCGGTGGCGGTCGGCCACCAACAGGGCGTCTTCCGTATCGACAATCACCAGATTGTCGACGCCGATGGCCCCAATCATTCTGCCGTTACTCTGGATGTAGGAGTTGTTGACATCGTGCAACAGGGCCTCACCGATTATCGCGTTGCCGTTATCATCCGTGTCGCTCATCTCCCGGAATGCATCCCAATTACCGATATCGCTCCAGCCAAGATCGCAGGATACGACGGCGCAACGTCGGGTTTTTTCCATGATGGCGTAGTCGATAGAGATATCCGGCGCAGTCGAGAACGACTGTTCTTGGAGTTGAACCTGGGTTATGCCCTGATCTTCGCTGTCTAGCACCTTGGCGTCCTGAAGGGCGAATTCGACAGCATCAAGAACTTCCGGTGAATATTCCCTGAACTCCGCCAGCATCTGGTCCGCACGGAAGCAGAACATGCCAGCGTTCCAAAGGTAGTTGCCGGCAGCAAGATACTCTTTTGCGGTTGATGCCGATGGTTTTTCCACAAACCACATGACTCGCTCGCCGTCCGCCTCAATATAGCCATACCCTGTTTCCGGCGATGTAGGTTGAATGCCGAATGTGACGATGGCGCCATCAGCGGCCAGTTCCGCAGCACGTGATACGGCGTTTCGGAATGTGGCCTGACTCTCTATCAAATGATCCGCCGTCAGGATAAGAAGCAGTGTCCCGGGGCCGTACTCTTTCTCGGCATAAAGGCATGCGGCCGCCACCGCAGGTGCCGTGTTGCGTCGGACCGGCTCGAGAATGTAGGACGTGGGCAATGAGCCTGTGTTGACTTTTTTGTACTCATCTTCCGTCTTGAAATAGAACTCCCGATTGGTGACGGTGAGCACCTCGGAAGCGCCTGGCAACTCGGCGGCTCTTTTAAAGGCTTTTTGCAAGAGGCTTTCGCCGTCCGCCATTTTTATAAACGGCTTGGGGTGCTGCTCTCTTGATACAGGCCAAAGCCGGGAACCAGAGCCCCCGGAAAGAATCACGGGAATGAACGGCAGTCCCTTCGCAGAATCCGTCATCGTAAATTCGTCCTGAGGTCGCTCGACGTGGATGTTGTATCCGTCTTCATTAGTTGAATCAACCTCTTTTTTCGCGAGCCAGATTGCTGTTTCTCTTTAATAGCTTCGCCGAATCTTGTTAATCGAAGATTTCAGCGTTCCGGAACAAGGGAGCCTGGCGGTCCTTTTCAGAAAGGAGGGGGGCTTTTTCGCCGTACCAGTCAATTGCAAGGTCGGGATCGGACCAGAGAATGCTGCGATCCGCCTCAGATGCATAGTAATCTGTTGTTTTGTAGAGCACTTCCGCTGTTTCGGAGAGTGTCACAAAACCGTGGGCGAACCCTTCCGGCACCCAGAGTTGCTGCTTGTTTTCGGCAGTAAGGATATGTCCTATCCATTGGCCGAAAGTGGGCGACCCCCGGCGGATATCCACCGCGACATCATAAATTTCACCCTGCACCACCCGAACGAGCTTGCCCTGGGCGTGTGGAGGCAGTTGGTAATGCAACCCCCTGAGCACGCCCTGACGCGATTTGGAGTGATTGTCCTGAACGAACGTGACCTCCTGCCCTACCGCTTCGTCAAACTGCTTCTGGTTGAAGCTTTCGAAGAAGAAGCCGCGGTCGTCGCCGAACACCCTGGGTTCGATCAGGAATACATCGGGGATTGCCAGAGGTGTTGCTTTCATCAAAATACTCTTTCGTTCAATACTTGCAGTAGATAGTGACCGTAGCCGTTTTTCATAAGTGGCTGTGCAAGGGTTTCCAGTTGACCACCGTCGATCCAGCCGGCGCGGTAGGCGATTTCTTCCGGGCAAGCCACCTTGAGACCCTGGCGCTGCTCCAGGGTGGCGATAAACTGGCCGGCATCCAGGAGGGATTCGTGAGTACCGGTGTCGAGCCAGGCGTAGCCGCGGCTCATGATCTCGACATTGAGCCGGTCTTCTTCGAGATAAAGGCGGTTGAGATCGGTGATCTCCAGTTCGCCCCGGGCGGAGGGAGTCAGGGTTTTGGCTTTGTTTGCCACGCTGTTGTCGAAAAAGTACAGGCCGGTCACAGCATAGCTGGATTTGGGCTTAGCCGGTTTTTCTTCAAGGGACAGCACCTTGCCGTTGTCGTCGAACTCCGCCACACCGTAGCGTTGCGGGTCGTGCACATGGTAAGCAAAGACAGTGGCGCCACTTGTGCGGGCCATGGCGTTATCCAGGAGTTCCTGAAAGTGGTGGCCGTAGAAGATATTGTCACCCAGCACCAGGGCGCAGGGGTCGTTGCCGATAAACTCCTCGCCGATAATAAAGGCCTGGGCGAGGCCGTCCGGTGAAGGTTGCACGGCGTACTGAAGATTCAGCCCCCATTGGCTGCCGTCACCGAGCAGATGTTCAAAGCGCGGCGTATCCTGGGGTGTGGAGATAACCAATATATCCCGAATACCTGCCAGCATCAGGGTACTGAGCGGGTAGTAAATCATGGGTTTGTCGAACACCGGCAGGAGCTGTTTGCTGATGGATAGTGTTGCCGGGTGGAGTCTCGTACCGGAGCCTCCCGCAAGGATGATGCCTTTTCTCGTCATGGAGCGATTTCTCGGTTTGCAAGCTGATTCAACATTCGGTCAACGTGTTGTCGCCAATCCGGAAGCGCCAGATTGAGCGGCCTTTCCAGCGTGGAGGTATCCAAAATGGAATTGGCGGGCCGTTTTGCCGGCGTTGGGAATTCGCTTGTCGGGATTGGCTGAATTTGGTTGCTGCTCAGATTTAATTTCCAACCCATTGCTGTCGCACGGTCAATGGCGTAACTGGCCAGACCGTGCCATGTAGTTTGGCCAGAGGCGACGAGATGATAAACGCCGGTCTTCAGCATATCTTGTCGATATGCGGCAATTGACAGGGAGGTCACATCCGCTATGAGTTCGGCGGAAGTCGGTGCGCCACGCTGGTCTGCCACCACCTTTAGCGCCGCTTTTTCGCTTGCCAACCGCAACATGGTTTTAATGAAGTTGTGCCCGATGGCGGAGTAGACCCAACTGGTTCTGAAAATCAGGTGCGAGCAGCCGCTTTCTGTTATGGTATTTTCGCCTGCCAACTTGGTACGGCCATAGGCGCTTTGGGGGTTGGGTTTATCCTGAGGCGCATACGCGCCTTCCTTCTCGCCGTCAAATACATAATCGGTGGAATAATGGACGAGCAACGCTCCGGCGGCTTTGGCGTAGCGAGCCATGGCTTCAACGGATTCGCCGTTTATGCGCTGGGCGATTTCTTCCTCCTGCTCCGCCTTGTCGACAGCGGTGTAGGCCGCCGCATTCACGACAATCTGGGGGTTGTATTCATGTAGCGCTTGACTGACGGTTTCCGGATCCGCCAAGTCGGCTTCTTCCCGGCCCAGTGCAATCAGTTCGCCATGCGGCAGCAGTGTCCGTTGCAACTCGCGTCCGACTTGCCCGTTTTTGCCGAAGAGCAGGATGGTCATGCGTACTGGGCCTCTACCCACTGCCGGTATTGGCCGCTGGTGACGTTTTCCACCCATGCCTGGTTATCCAGGTACCACTGCACAGTTTTGCGGATGCCCGTTTCGAAGGTTTCGTTGGGATACCATCCCAGCGCTTGCTCGATCTTGGTGGCGTCGATGGCGTAGCGGCGGTCGTGGCCTGGGCGGTCTTTAACGTAGGTGATTAGCGAGGAATAACCGAGGTTATCGCTGGCGGGGCCCGCTCCTACAGAGGCAGGGGGGCGCTCGGCTCGATTACCGGCTTTGGGGTCTGTCGCGAGCACGCTGGAGGATTGGTGCCTGCTGGAGGCGGTATCGCGAGCAAGGCCCGCTCCCACAGAGGCTACGCCCGAACCTACTTGACGGTCGGCTGGGGCGCTCGCTCCTACAGGGGGTGGCGCGAGTTCATCCAGGAGGGTGCAGAGGGTTTGGACTACTTCGAGATTGGTTTTCTCGTTTTTGCCGCCGATATTGTAAACCTCGCCGGGTTCGCCGGCTTCCAGCACCCGCCGGATGGCGCTGCAATGATCGCCTACGTAGAGCCAGTCGCGGACCTGCTTGCCATCACCGTAAATCGGTAATGGTTTTCCGGCCAACGCATTGTGTATAACCAGAGGAATCAGTTTTTCCGGGAACTGGAAAGGGCCGTAATTATTCGAGCAATTAGTGGTGAGTACCGGCAAACCGTAAGTATGGAAATACGCCCTCACCAGGTGATCGGACGAGGCCTTGCTGGCGCTGTAGGGGCTGTTGGGGCGGTACGCATTAGCCTCACTGAACGCCGGGTCCGCCGGGTCCAGCGTGCCGTAGACTTCGTCGGTGGAAACGTGCAGGAAACGGAAAGCCGATTTCTCGTCACCGCTTAAAGATTCCCAATAGGCCTTTGCCGTCTCTAACACACGGAAAGTCCCGACAATATTGGTCTGAACAAAAGCCTCGGGGCCGAGAATAGAGCGGTCCACATGGCTTTCCGCCGCAAAATTGATAATGGCGCGGGGGCGGTATTCGGCCAGGAGACTTTTAACGAGGTCGGTGTCGCCGATATCCCCCTGGACCAGACGGTGGCGCTCGTCGCCTTCAAGCGGCTTCAGGTTTTCCGGGTTTCCGGCATAGGTCAGTTTGTCCAGGCTGATAACCTCTTCGTCACGCGCGGCCAGCCAGTCCAATACGAAATTGGAGCCGATAAAGCCTGCACTGCCGGTGACGAGGATGGTCATATTTTGGATATCTCCGTTTGCATTGGTTTTGCGGTTGTCGCAAGCAATCCCGGCGATTTGGTGCCGGGTGGTTGCGGTTTCGCGGTCGGGGACCGCTTCCACAGGGTGCGGCAGCCCACTGTGGGAAATAACTCCGAGATGCGGCCTTGACCGCGACCGCCATTCCTTATCGCGATCGAGGATCGCTCCCACACCGGTAGCCTGGCTCCGTACAACCGGAGGTGGCCTCCCTTTCTGGGGGGCTTCGGGCCCCCAGTCCCTGGCCGGACCTGTTTGTCGCGAGCAGCCCCGGCGGTTTGGTACCGGGTGATCGCGGTTTCGCGGTCGGGGACCGCTCCCACACCGGTAGTAAGGTGCGGGGTCGACCGCGAGCACCGTTCCCTTCGCGATCAGTACCCAAAGGGCATAAAGGAGCTCTCCCACACCAAGGCTAGGATGTCCGCGGCACTGCCTCGGGCGACCGGGAATTATACCCAGCCGAACGGTGTCCCGTAACCGCTGGCTCCGGCTCTTTCGATGTTTTGCCAAACGTCGCATAAAACAACGGCAGCAGCAGGCAAAGCATGGTGGCCGAGGGATTCTGGAGCGGGTGTTCACCGTCCGGGATGAAGCCTACCTGCATCGCCGCCAAGACGATGCCCCAGAAAAACAACGCCCGTGTCCTAATGGCACGCCGAAGGGCGGCAACCACTGTCATCACATAAAGCGCTAACCCCACCAAACCCGCATGGTAAAGAATGTTCAAGTACAGGTTATGGTAGTGATCAGCTTGATAACTTCCCATCATATTTGTGCTGTCTGCCGAGAGCCCGTGCCCAAACAGAAATCGCAGCGCCGACCCTGTGGCCGCCTCCCAGCCATTGCTCCAGATCGGTATTCGGCCGGACGTACCCCGCTCGACAACCTTTTCCAGAATAATCCGCACCTCCGTCTGGAACGCCAGGCCGAGTACCAGCACGGCTGCCAGCCCAAAGAGTACGGGCCATAACCAGCTCTTGCGCCAATGGGTCAGCACGATCAGCCCCGCCCCGGTTGCGAACACGACGTACCCACCCCGGGACTGCACCAGGAAGGTCACCACCAGCAGGAAAACGAAGGCCAACCCATAGGGCACCTTGTAGCGCGCCTCGTGGAGAGTCAGCCAAAGGGCGACCAGCGCAGTCACTGCCATGGCCCAGCCCACGAACACGTGGTGGTCGAACACGCCCCTGGCCGAGGCAAAATGTTGCCGGGCCGCGCCGACATTCTCCATGCCTCGCCAGTCAATGAGTATCAGCACCGCGCCGGCCAGCCCGAAAACCAGGAAGCTTTTGAGGATCGTCGCCTGCCGCTCCGGATGGTAGCGGTTGACCAGGTAAACCAGGTAGAAAAGACTCATGGTAACAAGGGCCCGGACCAGGTAGTTCTTGTCATTGAACTCGATGCCGTCCCAGACCAGGGTGAGCAGCATCCAGGCCACCAGGAGCAGGAACCAGCGCGCGGCCGCGTACCGCCGGATATCCGGCCAGTCTTCGAACCGAAAACTGAACGCCACGGGCAGGAAGATCAGCACCGCGTAAAAATTGCGGGCCCCGGTTTGGCTGTCGGGCAGAAAATGGATGGCGAACAAAAGTGGCAGGAGCAGCCAGATATGCTTCTCCCGGAAAGTGGTTTGCGCCTGCTGCAAACGGCCTGCTGGCGTCACCTGTCACCCCCCGGGCTGCAAATGACCAGGGTTGTCGCAAAACTGGCTGCAGGGTCGGTACTTGGCCTCATTGGGTTTTCGCCTGATTGTGTTGGTTGGCGCATCGATCAACCCTGATCATTATTACTTCATCATAGATGCGTTCCTTCAGCGGGAACGCTGGCCAGCCCAGACCCCAAGAGCCTGAAGTTCTTTGATTTGTTTCATTTTTTGGAGGACGAAACCGAGGGTGCCGCCGCAATCCCGCAATTATACGGCTGTTAAGGGCCGGAGCCCAAGACCCGCATGCATAATTTTTGTCTCATTTTGGCAACGGTTTCGAGCAGGGCCGGAATAAGGGGCAAAGCATTCCAGCCGGCACCAATACTCCACCTGCTCACGACACCATCCGGCCAAATTCGCGGTCGGTACCCAAAGGGCATAAAGGACCGCTCCCACACCACTAGCAGCCCTGAGGGTCACCGCCTGCTCGGCAGCATCTACCATTGTGGGAGCGATCCTCGGTCGCGAGCGGGAGCGGGGTCATTGCGAGCGACCCGAGAACCCGGCACCAGCGGAGAGAGGTATCGCTGGCAGAGCCAGCTCCCACAGGGGGCGGACGATTTGCGGTGTGGGTGCGACCCTCTATGCCCTTTGGGTATCGGGTCGCGAGGAAGAATGGATCGGGTGGTCGATCGCGGCCAGGGGCCGCTCCCACACCGATAGCGGGCAGTGTCGCTGTAGATACCCTGTGGGCCCCGGTCACGCGTAGCCGTTCGGGTTGAGCCGCTGCCAGCGCCAGTGGTCGCGCATCATGCCGGTAAGGTCGTGGCGGGCCTGCCAGTCGAGGGCTTCCCGGCTGAAGGCCGTGTCGGCGTAGCACCGGGCGATATCCCCCGGCCGGCGTTCGACGATATCGTAGGGAATCTCCCGACCGGCGGCCCGGGCGAATGCCTCCACCACCTCCAGCACTGAATACCCGCGCCCGGTGCCCAGATTGCAGGGCACACAACCGTAACCGGGAGCCAGCTTTTCCATGGCGGCCAGGTGGCCGCGGGCCAGATCCATCACGTGGATGTAATCCCGCACACCGGTGCCGTCGCTGGTGGGGTAGTCGCCGCCGAAGACTTTCAGGCGCGGAAGCTTGCCGATGGCCACCTGCGCCACGAACGGGACAAGATTATTGGGAATTCCGTTGGGATCTTCGCCGATCAGGCCGCTTTCATGGGCGCCGACGGGATTGAAGTAGCGCAGCAGCGAGACCTGCCATTCCGGGTCGGCGGCGGCCACGTCCCGGAGGATGTTTTCGATCATCAGCTTGGACTGGCCGTAGGGATTGGTGGCCGAGAGCGGGAAGTCCTCGCGGATGGGCACGGAGGCCGGGTCGCCGTAAACCGTAGCCGAGGAACTGAATACCAGCCGCTTGCAGCCTTTCTCCGCCATCACCTCGAACAGGACAAGTGAGCCCGCGACGTTGTTCTGGTAGTAAAGCAGCGGGTTCCCGACAGACTCCCCCACCGCCTTGAGGCCGGCGAAGTGGATGACCACGTCGATGTCGTAGACCTCGAATGCCCGCTCCAGGGCCGCTTTGTCGCGGATATCGGCGTCGATGAAATCGGGCCGGGTGCCGGTGATCCCGGCGATACGGTTGACTGCCTCGGGGTGGCTGTTGGCCAGGTTGTCCAGTATGACGACCTCGTGCCCCGCTTCCTGCAGAACGACGACGGTGTGACTGCCGATATAACCGGCGCCGCCGGTGACGAGTACTGCCATGTAACTATCTCGGTTGGGGTTAAATCAGGCGGCGAATATTAGCACAGGGTGGGCCGGGTTCGGAGGGGAGGCTGGCCTGGTCCCGGCTGGGGGTTCATCGCGATCGGGGATCGCTCCCACAGCGGTAGAGGAGCGCGACCGGGCGGCAAGCGCCTCAGGGCTACTACCGGTGTGGGAGCGGTCCTTGACCGCGATTATTGATGGATTGTATCGCGAGCAGGCCGGAGGATTGGTTTGAACCGGAATGGCATCGCGATCGGGGATCGCTCCCACAGCGGTAGAGGGCTTGGAACGGGCGGCAGGCGCCTCAGGGCTACTAACGGTGTGGGAGCGGTCCTTGACCGCGATTTTGGCTAATTTATCGCGAGCAGGCCGGAGGATGGGGTGAACTGGAATGCCATCGCGATCGGGGATCGCTCCCACAGCGGTAGAGGAGCGCGACCGGGCGGCAGGCGCCTCAGGGATACTAATGGTGTGGGAGCGGTCCTTGACCGCGATCATTGACGGATTGTATCGCGAGCAGGCCGGAGAATTGGTTTGAACCGGAATGTCATCGCGATCGGGGATCGCTCCCACAGCGGTAGAGGAGCGCGATCGGGCGGCAAGCGCCTCAGGGCTACTAACGGTGTGGGAGCGGTCCTTGACCGCGATTTTAGCTAATTTATCGCGAGCAGGCCGGAGGATGGGTGTGAACTGGAAGGCCATCGCGATCGGGGATCGCTCCCACAGCGGTAGAGGAGTGCCACCGAGTAGCGGGCACCTCAGGGCTCCCACACCAATAGATGGCCTTTATGTTGTAGCGGGTGAAGTTACCTCAGGCCGATGCGGCCTTTTTGTTCCGCCGCCTGGTTGCGGGTTTGGCGGGCGTCAATATGGGCTTGAGAAAGTGCCCGGTATGGGAGCTCTTGATCCTGGCGACCTGCTCGGGGGTGCCGGTGGCGATGATACGCCCGCCGCCCGAGCCACCCTCCGGGCCCAGGTCGATCAGCCAGTCCGCTGTCTTGATCACGTCCAGGTTGTGTTCGATCACCACCACGGTGTTGCCGTGGTCCCGCAGCCGGTGCAGGACGGTCAGCAACTGCTGGATATCCTGGAAATGCAGGCCGGTGGTGGGCTCGTCGAGGATATAGAGGGTCTTGCCGGTATCCCGCTTGGAGAGTTCCCGGGAGAGTTTCACCCGCTGGGCCTCGCCGCCGGAGAGAGTGGTTGCGGACTGGCCCAGCTTGATATAGGAAAGCCCCACATCCATCAGGGTCTGAAGCTTGTTGGCCACGGAGGTGATGGGGTCGAAGAATTGCCGGGCATCCTCCACGGTCATCTCCAGCACCTCATGGATGTTCTTGCCCTTGTAGCGGATATCCAGGGTCTCCCGGTTGTAGCGCTTGCCGTTGCAGACTTCGCAGGCCACGTAGATATCGGGCAGGAAGTGCATTTCCACCTTGGTGACGCCGTCCCCCTGGCAGGCCTCGCAGCGCCCGCCCTTGACGTTAAAGGAAAACCGACCCGGCTTGTAGCCCCGGGAACGGGCCTCCTGGGTGCCGGCGAACAACTCCCGGATGGGCGTGAAAATGCCGGTGTAGGTGGCCGGATTGGAGCGTGGCGTGCGGCCGATGGGGCTCTGGTCGATATCCACACACTTGTCCAGGTGCTCCAGCCCCGACACTGCCTTGTGGGGCGCGGCCTTGAGGGTGGTGGCCTTGTTCAGGCCGGTGGCGGCCAGCGGGTACAGGGTTTCGTTGATAAGGGTGGATTTGCCGGAACCGGACACCCCGGTGACACAGGTAAACAATCCCAGGGGCAATTCCAGTTTCACTTGCCGGAGATTGTTGCCGCCGGCGCCCTCGATGGTCAGGAACTTGCCCTTTTTGGCCGGGTGGCGCTTTTCCGGGATGGCGATGGCTTTCTTGCCCGACAGGTATTGCCCGGTAAGTGACTCTTTACTCTTGACGATATCGTTGACTTTACCCTGGGCGATGATACGGCCGCCATGCACGCCGGCCCCCGGGCCGATATCGACGATATGGTCGGCGCTGCGGATGGCCTCTTCGTCGTGTTCCACCACGATGACGGTGTTGCCCAGGTCCCGCAGCCGGGTCAGGGTATTGAGCAGCCGGGCGTTGTCCCGCTGGTGCAGACCGATGGAAGGCTCGTCGAGGATATACATGACGCCAACCAGGCCGGCGCCGATCTGGCTGGCCAGGCGGATGCGCTGGGCCTCGCCGCCGGAAAGGGTCTCGGCACTGCGATCCAGGGTCAGGTAGTTGAGACCCACGTCCACCAGGAAGTGCAGGCGATCGCGAATCTCCTTGAGAATCTTCTCGGCAATAATACCGCGCTGGCCGGGCAGCTTGAGCCCGGCGTAGTAATCCGCCAACTCCCCCACCGGGTGGGAGGTTACCGCCGGCAGGCTCTTTTCGTCGATAAAGACATTGCGGGCGGACTCCCGCAACCGGGCCCCGTCGCAGTCCGGGCAATGCTGGCTGCTGATGTACTTGGCCAGTTCGTCACGCACGGAGGAGGAATCCGTTTCCCGGTAGCGGCGCTCCAGGTTGGGGATAATGCCCTCGAACCGGTGCCGGCGCCTGAACACGGTGCCCCGGTCGTTGACATAGTTGAAATCCACTTCCCGGTCGCCGCTGCCGAACAGCACCAGCTGCTGGTGACTGGGGTCCAAATCTTCGAACGGGGTGTCGATATCGAACCCGTACTGGTCCGCCAGTGACGTCAACATATTGAAATAAAAGAAATTACGCCTGTCCCATCCACGGATGGCGCCCTCCGCCAGGGTACTCGACGGGTCCTGGATAACACGGTCGATATCGAAAAACTGCTTTACACCCAAGCCGTCGCAGGACGGGCAGGCCCCGGCGGGATTGTTGAAGGAGAAAATCCGGGGCTCCAGCTCGCTGATGCTGTAGTCGCACACCGGGCAGGCGAAACGGGAGGAGAAAACATGCTCGCTGACGCTCTTTTCCCCCGCCATGGGCGCGACAATGGCGATACCCCCGGAAAGATTCAGGGCGGTCTCGAAGGATTCCGCCAGGCGCAGCCCCAGGTCGTCCCGCACCTTGAAGCGGTCAACCACCGCCTCGATGCTGTGTTTTTTGTTCTTGGCGAGATCGGGCACCTCATCCAGGTCGATAACCCGGCCGTCCACCCGGGCCCGGACGAAGCCCTGGGCACGCAGTTGGTCGAAGACAAGTAAGTGCTCGCCTTTGCGGTCGCGGATGACCGGCGCCAGCAGCAGGAGCTTGCTGCCTTCGGGCAACTCAAGCACGTGGTCCACCATCTGGCTGATGGTCTGGGCGGCGAGAGGTTCACCGTGTTGCGGGCAGCGGGGCTCCCCGACCCGGGCGTAAAGCAGGCGCAGGTAGTCGTAGACTTCGGTAATGGTCCCCACTGTCGAGCGCGGGTTGTGGGAAGTGGACTTCTGCTCGATGGAAATGGCCGGTGACAGCCCTTCGATGTGCTCCACATCCGGTTTTTCCATCATGGACAAAAACTGCCGGGCGTAGGCGGACAAAGACTCCACGTAGCGGCGCTGACCCTCGGCGTAGAGAGTATCGAAAGCCAGGGATGATTTGCCCGAGCCGGAAATGCCGGTAATCACGATCAGTTTGTCCCGGGGAAGGTCCAGGTCCACGTTCTTGAGGTTGTGGGTCCTGGCACCCCGTATGGCAATCTTTTCCATGAAACTCGCGTATCGAAGTGAAGAGCGGAATGATGGGGATGTTGGCGGAGGAAAGCAACCGGCGGTAGCCGTTGGGCACGGGAGAGCACCTTCTTCGGGGTATCCCGGGAGCCCTCCCCCTGTGGGTGTCTGTGGGAGCGATCCTTGATCGCGATTGCCAGGGGCGGTACAGGGGAGCCCCATCGCGGCCGAGGGCCGCTCCCACACCAATAGCTATCCTGGGAAGAGCCCCCATGTGTTCGAAGCCCTTTACTGCTGTGGGAGCGATCCTCGATCGCGATTGCCTGGAGCGGTACAGGGGTCCGACCGGTCGCCCTAAGCCTGCCCCATCGCGGCCAATACCCAAAGGGCATAAAGGGCCGCTCCCACATCGATAGCCACCCTGGGAGTGGTCGCCACCTGTTCGAAGCCCTCTACTGGTGTGGGAGCGATCCTCGATCGCGATTGCCTGGGACGGTACAGGGGTCCGACCGGTCGCCCGAAGCCAGTCCCATCGCGGCCGAGGGCCGCTCCCACACCGATAGCTAACCGGGGGAACCTTCCCCTGTGTGAGCGGTCCTTTATGCCCTTTGGGTACCGACCGCGATGCACCACCCGGCTGAAAGCTTTTTCCTCCCAATCAGGGTCACTCCCACACCAATAACAACCCCCGGCAATTTCGTGTCGAGCTCCCCGCCCCCGCAGGGTGATATAGCTTATGTATATGCCAACGGAGTCCCAACAGGGCCTATTCAAACTGGAAAAAAAGGAGTAATGTCAAAAAGTGAAATGTGGTTGACATTGCAGTCCGGCAATAAAAACAAGCGGCAAAAATAAGAATAAGATTTCCCCGAAGGACATATTATTTGGCCAGCCTGGATGCGGAAAACGCGTCTAGACTTAGTTTGAGCATGGGCTCAGTCTAAGGGAAGCAGGAGGTACGTTGATGTCCATTTTTGCCCACTACCAGAGCCGCTACGAAGCGACCCAGCAGGAGGAGTTCAGTCTCCAGGAATACCTCGACCTGTGCCGGGACGACCCCTCCGTCTACGCCACTTCCGCCGAACGCCTGCTGATGGCAATCGGCGAACCGGAGCTGGTGGACACATCCAGGGATTCGCGACTCAGCCGAATCTTCTCCAACAAGATGATCAAGCGCTACGAGGCCTTCGACGAGTTCTATGGCATGGAGGAGTGCATCCAGAGCATCGTCAGCTTCTTCAAGCATGCCGCCCAGGGGCTCGAGGAAAAGAAACAGATTCTCTACCTGCTGGGCCCTGTTGGCGGAGGCAAGTCCTCGCTGGCCGAGAAGCTCAAGTCGCTCATGGAAAAGCACCCCATCTACTGCCTCAAGGGCTCGCCGGTGTACGAGTCGCCCCTGGGTTTGTTCGATCCGGAGGAGGACAGCCGTATTCTGGAGGAGGAATACGGTATCCCCCAGCGCTACGTGAAGGGAATAATGTCTCCCTGGGCGACAAAACGACTGCACGAATACGGCGGCGACATTTCCCGCTTCCGGGTGGTCAAGCTCTGGCCCTCGATCCTTGACCAGATCGCCATTTCCAAGACCGAGCCCGGCGACGAGAATAACCAGGACATCTCCTCCCTGGTGGGCAAGGTGGATATTCGCAAGCTCGAGGAATACCCCCAGAACGACCCCGATGCCTACAGCTACTCCGGCGGCCTGTGCCGGGCCAACCAGGGCCTGATGGAATTCGTGGAGATGTTCAAGGCGCCCATCAAGGTCCTGCACCCCCTGCTCACGGCCACCCAGGAAGGCAACTACAACGCCACCGAGGGGATCGGCGCCATCCCCTATGAAGGCACCATCCTGGCCCACTCCAACGAGGCGGAGTGGCAGGCTTTCCGCAACAACAAGAATAACGAGGCCTTCATCGACCGGGTCTATATCATCAAGGTCCCCTACTGCCTGCGGGTTACCGAGGAAGTGGAAATCTACGAAAAATTGTTGCAAAACAGTTCCCTGGCCGAGGCGCCATGCGCGCCGGACACGCTGGACATGCTCGCCCAGTTCACCGTCCTGTCGCGCCTCAAGGAGCCGGAGAACTCCAGCATATATTCGAAGATGCGGGTCTACGACGGCGAAAACCTCAAGGACCGGGATCCAAAGGCCAAGTCCCTGCAGGAGTACAAGGACGCCGCCGGCGTCAACGAGGGCATGACCGGCCTCTCCACCCGCTTCGCTTTCAAGGTGATTTCCAAGGTGTTCAACTTCGACCCGACGGAAGTGGCCGCCAACCCGGTGCATCTGCTATATGTGCTGGAGAAGGAAATCGAGCAGGAGCAGTTCCCGCCGGAAGTCCACGAGCGGTACCTCAAGTTCATCAAGGAATTCCTGGCCCCCAATTATGTGGACTTCATCGGCAAGGAGATCCAGACAGCCTACCTGGAATCCTACTCCGAGTACGGCCAGAACCTTTTCGACCGCTATGTCACCTATGCCGACCTCTGGGTACAGGACCAGGAATACCGGGACCCGGACACCGGCGAGATCCTCGACCGGGCGGCACTCAACGACGAACTGGAAAAAATGGAAAAGCCCTCGGGTATCAGCAATCCCAAGGACTTCCGCAGCGAGATCGTCAACTTCGTGCTGCGCGCCCGTGCCAATAACGAGGGCCGAAACCCCAAGTGGACCAGTTACGAGAAACTGCGCAACGTCATCGAGAAGAAGATGTTCGCCAGCACCGAGGACCTGCTGCCGGTTATTTCCTTCAACCCCAAGGCGTCGGAGGACGACCGCAAGAAACACCAGGATTTCGTCCAGCGCATGATCGAGCGCGGCTACACCGAGAAACAGGTGAGGCTGCTTTCCGAGTGGTACCTGCGGGTGCGGAAATCGCAGTAGGAAGGAGGACTCTTTTGTGTTTGCGCTTTTCGCGGTCAAGGACCGCTCCCACAATAGATCGGTGCCTCTGTGCCCTTGTGGGAGCGGTCCTCGACCGCGAGGGTACCGCTGGGGTTCTCGGCCGATGGCGGCAATCGCGGTCAGGGACCGCTCCCACAGATCATGTTTACCCGCCACAGGGCTGCCAGCAGCCCCCTGTGGGAGCGATCCTTTATGCCCTTTGGGTATCGATCGCGATGGCCCGGCAACAGTCGCAATTAGACAACAGGTTTTAAAATGGCTTACCTGATCGACCGACGCCTGAACAGCAAGAACAAGAGCGCCGTCAACCGCCAGCGGTTCCTGGAGCGACATCGTGAACAGATCCGGGATTCGGTGCAGGACAGTCTGCGCCGGCGCAGCATCACCAATACCAGTACCGGCGAGAAGATAAGCATCCCCACCCGGGACACCCATGAGCCCGAATTCAAGCACGGCCGGGGCGGGCGCTTCACCCACGTGCTGCCCGGCAACAAGGAGTTCGTCCAGGGAGACAAAATCCCCCGCCCCCCCGCCGGCGGCGGTCAGGGTGCCGGCAGCGGCGCCAGCCCTGATGGCGAGGGCATGGATGATTTCGTTTTCGAGATCAGCCAGCAGGAGTTTCTCGACTTCCTGTTCGAGGATATGGAACTGCCCAACCTCACCAAGCGCCAGCTCTCCGGTATCGAGGAATTCAAGACCCGCCGGGCGGGGTTCGCCACCGAGGGCAATCCCAGTAATATCGACATTCCCCGCTCCATGCGCGCCGCATCGTCCCGGCGCATCGCCCTCACCGCCGGCAAACGCCGCCAGCTCAAGGAAATGGAGGCGCAGCTCGAGGCCCTGGGGGAGGATGACGACGACTTCACCCGGCAGCGCCGGGAAGAGCTGGAAGCGCGCATCGCCGAGATGCGCCGGCGCATCGAGCGGGTTCCCTTCCTGGACGACTTCGACATCCGCTACCGGCGCCACGAGAAGGTGCCGGTGCCCCACTCCCAGGCGGTAATGTTCTGCCTGATGGATGTATCCGGCTCCATGGACCAGGACACCAAGGACCTGGCCAAGCGCTTTTTTATTCTTCTCTACCTGTTCCTGTCCCGTAATTACGAAAAGATCGACGTGGTCTTCATCCGCCACCATACCAGCGCCAAGGAAGTGGACGAGGAGGAGTTTTTCTATTCCCGGGAAACCGGCGGCACCGTGGTTTCCAGCGCCCTGCAACTGATGAAAAAGATCATCGAGGCCCGTTACCCGGTGAGCCAGTGGAACATCTACGCCGCCCAGGCCTCGGACGGCGACAACTGGCCGGAGGACAACCAGCACTGCATTGAGCTGATGCACAGGATCATTCCCCTGCTCCAGTACTACGCCTATATCGAGATCACCGACCAGGGAGACCGCCAGCTCTGGCACACCTACCGGCAACTCAAGGCCCAGTACGACAAGCAGTTCGCCATGCAGCACATCCAGCATGCCGGCGACATCTACCCGGTCTTCCACGAACTGTTCCGGAAGCAGCACGTATGACCACCGACGTAATCGAAAAACCTCTCGACCATGGCTCGGAATGGACCTTCGAGCTGCTCGAGGATTTCGAGCGGGAAATCGCCCGGATCGCCGAAAAATTCCGGCTCGACACCTACCCCAACCAGATCGAGGTGATCAACTCGGAGCAGATGCTCGACGCCTACGCCTCCTCCGGCATGCCCATCAACTATCACCACTGGACCTTCGGCAAGAAGTTCATCCAGGTGGAAAACCACTACCGCCGGGGCTACATGGGGCTGGCGTACGAAATTGTCATCAACTCCAACCCCTGCATCGCCTACCTGATGGAGGAGAACACCAGCACGCTCCAGGCCCTGGTGATCGCCCATGCCTGCTACGGCCACAACTCCTTTTTCAAGAACAACTACCTGTTCCGCACCTGGACCGACGCCGGTTCCATCATCGATTACCTGGTGTTCGCCAAGAAGTTCATCACCGGCTGCGAGGAGCGCCACGGCGTCAAGGCCGTGGAAACGGTGCTGGACGCCTGCCACGCGGTCATGGACCACGGTGTCGACCGCTACAAGCGGCCCTACCCCATCTCCATGGAGGAGGAGGAAAAGCGACAGGCCGAGCGCGAGGAATATCTTCAGCGCCAGGTCAACGACCTGTGGCGAACCATCCCGCCCACGGAGCGGGAGACGTCCGAACCGGAACCGGAGTTCAAGTTTCCCGCCGAGCCCCAGGAGAACCTGCTCTATTTTATCGAGAAGCACGCGCCCCTGATGGAGCCCTGGCAACGGGAGATCGTGCGGATCGTGCGCAAGTTCGCCCAGTACCTCTATCCGCAACGCCAGACCAAGGTGATGAACGAGGGCTGGGCCACCTTCTGGCACTTCAATATCCTGCACGAGATGTATAAGGACGGCCTGGTGTCCGACGGCTTCATGATGGAATTCCTCCAGCATCACACCAACGTCATCTACCAGCCCCCCTACGACTCGCCCATGTATTCGGGGATCAACCCCTACACCCTGGGCTTCGCCATGTTCCAGGACATCCGCCGGGTCTGCGAGCACCCCACCGACGAGGACAGGCTCTGGTTCCCTGACCTGGCCGGCAGCGACTGGCTTGAGGCGGTGCATTTCGCCATGGAGAACTTCAAGGACGAGAGTTTTGTGCTCCAGTACCTGTCGCCAAAGGTCATCCGGGACCTGCGCCTGTTTACCGTCCTGGACGACTCCGACCTGCCGGAACTGGAGGTCACCGCCATCCACAACGGCGACGGCTACCAGCGCATCCGCGAGGAACTGGCCAGCCTCTATAACCTGGGAGATATGCAACCCAACATCCAGATCCAGCGTGTCGACGTTCGTGGCGACCGCTCCCTGACCCTGCGCCACGACATGCACAATGGCCGGCCCCTGCAGCCGAAGGATGCCCGGGAAGTGCTCAAGCACCTGCACCAACTCTGGGGGTTCGATGTCTATCTGGAATCGGTGCGAAACGGCAAGGTGGTAAAGGTATTTCGCTGTCCCATAAAACCGGACGGCGACAACTGATCGGACTTCACCCGCCAGCGGCAAGCGACCGGATCCGCTACCCGGCCACTAGCTATTTGTTTGTCCACGGATAATCCCGCTAATCCCGGACCCGGCTGGCCTCCACCCGGAACTTTACCCGCACTTCATCCTTCACCCTGAGGCCGCCACCCAGGGCAGTAAACGGCTCGATGCCGAACTCGCTCTGCAGGACCTTGAATTCGCCAATGGCAATGAGGCCGCCGTTCTGCCGGATCACGGCCACCGGCACGGTCAGTTCTCTTTCGACGCCGTGCAGCCTCAGGCGGAATGTGATATCCGGCTGCCAGGCCGGGCCCGCCAGTGACCGGGAGCGCAACTCGATGCGGGGATACTCCCCGGCATCGAGCACGCCGGGCCCCAACATGTTTTCCCGGGTCCTGCCGGCGGCCTGATCGGGAAGCTCGCTTGCGAATTCCCCGCCCTCCTCGCGCCGCACGGCCGGGGGGTCCACCGTCAGTCCGTCCACCGGAATCGTCAGGTCGAACCCGGAATCCCGGAATTCCGGCGCCAGGTGGACGGTACCGGTGATGTTGCGGGCCACAATGACGTGACTATGGCCGTATTCAGCCAGCGGACCACCCCGGTACACATAGAAGCGCGCCCGGGATTGCTCGGGCACCACGCGGTACAGCTCGGCGGACTCCACCGCCAGCGGCGGCAACTCCCCGGCCGGCGTAGACCGGGTTCGCTCCGCCGGGGGTTGTATTTGACAACCGTCCAGGAGCAAGAGGCTCGACAGCAACGTGGCCAGAAGGCCCCGGGGTTGAAATTCGCACATAACGTCCCCTTTTTTGGCAACAGGCTTGGCGACGAGGTCATTACTATCTTAGTCGGTAATGATGCTTGGGGCTGGAGTCGGAGGTCGGGAACCAGGAAATTACCAGGCTATAGCCCCGGCACCGCTCCTGCCTCACGGGAGGGTTTTCGCGGTGCCGTAAGGCGGGGTTTCTACTGGCCGCCAGTCCCGTCGCAATACTGCTGGGCTGCCGCCAGGTCCAGGGTGCCTTCGTAGATGGCCCGGCCGGTGATGGCGCCGAGTATGCCCTCGCGGGCCACTGCCTGTAGCGCCTTGATATCGTCCAGGTTGGTAATGCCGCCGGAGGCGATCACGGGAATCCGGGAAGCCCGGGCCATGGCCAGGGTCGCGTCGACGTTGACTCCCTGCATCATGCCGTCCCGGGCGATATCGGTATAGACAATGGCCGATACGCCATCGCTCTCGAAGCGCCTGGCCAGGTCGGTGGCCCTGATATCGGTGACCTCGGCCCAGCCGTCGGTGGCGACCATACCGCCCCTGGCATCGAGGCCGACGATCACATGGCCGCGAAAGTGGCGGCAGGCCTCTTCCACCAGAGTCGGGTCCTTGACCGCACTGGTGCCCAGGATCACGTAGTCCACCCCGGCGCCGAGGTAGGCCTCCATGGTGTCGAGGCTGCGGATGCCCCCACCGATCTGCATGGGCAGTTCGGGAAATTCGTGGGCTATGGCCCGCACCACGTTGCCGTTCACCGGCTCGCCGGCAAAGGCGCCGTTCAGATCCACCAGGTGCAGGCGGCGGGCGCCGGCGGCGACCCACTTGCGGGCCACGTCCACCGGGTTGTCGGAAAAGACCGTGGAATCCTCCATGCGGCCCTGCCGAAGCCGCACACAGAGACCGTCTTTCAGGTCGATGGCCGGAATAATCAGCATTTTTTTACTCACCCCGCCAATTGACAAAATTTTTGAGCAGTTGCAGGCCGGCGGTATGGCTTTTTTCCGGGTGGAACTGGACCGCAAAGAGATTACCCTCGGCCAGGGCGGCCGAGAAGGTTGTCCCGTAATCACATGTGGCGGCGGCCACGTCGAGACCGGCTTCCACATAATAGCTGTGCACGAAATAAAAGCGTTCATCCTGGTCGATGCCCCGCCACATGGGGTGGTCCCGGCTCTGGTGCACCTGGTTCCAGCCCATATGAGGAACCTTCAGGCGCCTGCCCTCTGGGTCGTGGAGTTCCTCGCCGAAGAATTTGACCTCGCCGGGATAGACTCCGAGGCAGTCGACGCCGCCGTTTTCCTCGCTGCGAGTCAACAGGGCCTGCATGCCCACGCAGATACCCAGCACCGGTTTCTCGTCGATGGCTTTTTTAACGGCCCTGTCGAAGCCGCCGCGAACGATTTCCGCCATGCAGTCACGCATGGCGCCGACACCGGGGAAGACCACCCGATCGGCCTCGGCGATTTCGCGGTTGTCGGAGGTCACTACCACCTCGGCCCGGGGAGCCACCTGCTCCAGGGCCTTGGAAACGGAATGAAGATTGCCCATGCCGTAATCGATTACGGCAATGCGGACACAAAAATCAGTCATAAATCACCTGATGATGCGGACCCTGGGAAGGTCCTAGAGTGTTCCCTTGGTGGACGGCATGACGCCCGCCATGCGGGGATCGACCTCGACGGCGGCCCGCAGGGCGCGACCGAAGGCCTTGAAGATGGTCTCGATCTGATGGTGGGCATTGGCGCCACGCAAATTGTCGATGTGCAGCGTCACTCCGGCGTGGTTGACAAAGCCCTGGAAGAATTCCCAGGTCAACTCCAGGTCGAAGGAGCCGACCCGGGCCTGGGTGAACTGCACGGGCATTTCCAGGCCGGGCCGACCGGAGAAGTCAATCACCACCCGGGACAGGGCCTCGTCCAGGGGCACGTAGGCGTGACCGTAGCGGCGAATGCCTTTTTTGTCCCCCAGGGCGCTGGCAACCGCCTGACCCAGGGTGATACCGATATCCTCCACCGTGTGGTGGTCGTCGATGTGAATGTCCCCTTCGGCCCTGATGTCCAGATCCACCAGGCCGTGACGGGCAACCTGGTCCATCATGTGCTCGAGAAAGGGCACCCCGGTTTCGAAACCCGACCGGCCGGTACCATCCAGGTTCACCGAAACCGTGATCCGGGTTTCCAGGGTATCGCGGCTGACTGTGGCCTTGCGCTCCGCCATGGCATTCTCCACTTCGCCCGGGGCCCGCCGCGGGGCGGCAGGTGCCCTTCGAAAAGCGGCCATTATACGGATCAGCCACGCCGTCTTCCATAGACAATGACACTGGCGTAAAATCGCCCCACAGGTTCAGGATTCCCCGCCCCGGATGCTTAAATCGGCACGACAAACGGCCCTACTCTGGCTGCTGGTCCTCGGCACCGCGCTCTGGGGCGCCACCGTGGCCGACCACCTGCACCTGGAACCCGATCACGGCCTTTGCGACATCTGTGTCCTGCCCCATGCCGGCAATATCGCCCAACCGGAAATCCAGCTCCCGCCTTCCCCCGCAATCGGGCGCAGCTCAGACCCGGTTCCCGAAACCCCACCCCTTCTTTTCCGGACTCCCTACCACAGCCGCGCCCCGCCGGCCTGATTTCAGTTACCGCCGACTTTTTTGCGCCAAAGGCCGTCGACACCAGATCCGACCGGTTTTTCCCGACAAGAGTTCATTCCGGGTTAACAAAAGCTGTTGTTGGCTGATTGCGTTCGACCGTGAGCCTCTGGCGCTCATCATCGCAACCTATGAAATCGGGAAATATTATGCAACACAAATACAATTGGGGCCTCGCCATGACCCTTTGCGCGGGACTGGCGAGGGCCGACAGCGGCGCCATCGAGGAACTGGTGATCACGGCCTCCCCCCACGGCAAAAGCGCCGAAGAAATCGCCGGTTCATTGAACATCCTCGACCGGGAAACCCTGAAACGCGAAGTGGCCGCCACCCTGGGAGAAACCCTGCACAACCAGCTCGGGGTGGTGTCCAGTTCCTTTGGCCCCGGCGTCGGCCTGCCGGTCATCCGCGGGCTGTCGGGCAAACGGGTGGCGGTCCTGCAAAACAGCAATGCCATAGGAGACGCCTCCGCCACAAGCCCTGACCACGCGGTGGCCACGGAGGCCCTGCTCGCGGACCGTATCGAAATCCTGCGCGGGCCCGCCACCCTGCGGTTTGGTCCGGGGGCTATCGGCGGCGTGGTCAACGTCATCGACAACCGGATTCACACGGAGCGTTTCAAAGGGGTCGATGGCGCCGTGGAAGGCCGGCACGACACCAACACGCACGGCAACGTGCTGGTGGGCCGGCTGGACGCGGGGACCGGCAACTTTGTCGCGCACCTTGACGGCGTAATGCGGGACAGCCGCGACGTGGAAATTCCGGGTCGCGCCAACCGGCTGGCTGCCCCCGACGAAACGTCGGACGGCTTTATCGACAACACCGACACCGAGGCCCGCTCCTGGAGCCTGGGATTGTCCCGGATCACAGATACCATGAGCGCCGGTATCAGTGTCCAGCGGCTGAACAACGAGTACGGGATTCCGCCGGGAGCCCACGAACATCACGAAGAACACGAGGAAGAGGGGGAAGGCCATGAAGAAGAGGAGCACGGGGACGCCCTGTTCACCCGCATCGACATGGACCAGACCGTCTATCAGGCCAAACTGGCGTTTTCCGACCTGGGCGGCTGGCTCCAGTCGGCCAACCTGGACCTGAGCCATACGGACTACGGCCACCGGGAACTGGAAATCGAGGAGGGGATCGCTTCGGTGGGCACCCGTTTCGAAACCGACTTAAGCGAAGGCCGGGCCGAACTCACCCACATCCCGGTCGCCGGCTGGACCGGCACCCTGGGCCTGCACCTCAGCCAGCGGGATTTCGACGCGGTGGGCGAAGAGGCGTTTGTGCCGCCTTCGGTCACGGACAACCGTGGCCTTTTCCTGCTGGAAGAACGGGACCTGGGTGCCGCCACCCTGGAACTGGGCCTGCGCCATGACCGCCAGACCGTGGACAGTTCCGGTCTGGCGGATATCGATCACACCAGCATCAATGCCAGCGCCAGCCTGCTCTACCCGGTGACGGACAGCCAACAGGTGGGCGTGACCCTCTCGCGCACGGAAAGAGCGCCCACCGCCGAGGAACTGCTCTCGGACGGCCTCCACGTGGCCACCAACACCTACGAGGTGGGCGATGCGAGTCTCGACACGGAATCGGCCCTGAACCTGGAGTTGACCTGGCGTTACCAGGGCGCCGTCGATCTGCACGCCGCCCTTTATCACCGCCGCTTCCGCGACTTCCTCTATCTCCGGGACACGGGGAGCCGGTTCAGCCACGACCTGGAAGAAGCCGGTGCCACCGGCCTCGCCGCCTGTTCCTCCCGACTGGCGGACTTCGACAACGACATCGGGGAGTTCGAGGAAGCGGTAACCTGCTTCCGCCACAGTCAGGACGATGCCAGATTCACCGGCGCCGAGCTGGAAGCCACGGTTGCCATCACGGCAAGCCAATCGGTGCGGCTGTGGGGCGACGTGGTGCGGGCCGAGTTCGACGATGGCATGGAGGTGCCCCGGCTTCCCGCCGCCCGCCTGGGTGGCGCCTGGAACCTCAACTCGGGCCCCTGGGCCCTGCAACTGAGCCTGACCCACGGATTCCGCCAGGATCGCCCGGGGGAAAACCAGCCGGAAACCGATGATTACACAAGGCTGGACGCCTACCTGAACTATGGCGCGGACCACTGGTCGGTGTTCCTCAAGGGAACCAACCTCACCGACAACGAGATCCGCAACGCCACCAGCTTTCTGCGCGATCTGGCTCCGGAGCCGGGCCGCAGCCTGGTGATCGGCGCCAATTATCGGTTTTAGGTACAAGGATGTACCCACGACACTCGCTTCGCTCGGACCCAAAGCGTTTCACGGGGCCAGCTTCGGGGCGCGCACTCAAATAGACAGGGATATCTATTTGAATACCAGGTCAATAACCGACCCCGCGGGGGACGGCAATGCCGTCCCCATGCCTGGCAGAAAAGTTCGACAAGACTCTGACAACCCTCATTTTTTTGACAAACCGGCCAAAAAGCTCCATGTTCCCTGAAACGGACGAGGAAAGGCGCCATGGCCCGTATACTGTTATTGCTCCTCCCCATTCTGATCGCCGCCTGTGGCGAAAGCGGTCCGTCCACCCCCGCATCCCCTCCCCCGGAGTCCGGCTTTGAAAACTACCGGGAAACCGGCGATCTCGACCGTATTCGCAGTCATGGCTACCTGCGTCTGCTGGCTCCACGCTTCCGCGAGGACGCCAGCCTGCCCCGGGACGGCGTGCCCCAGGAGGAGTACCGGGAAACGGCGGAGGCCTTTGCCCGCTCCCTGTCCCTGACCCCCGTCTGGGTTTACGTGGACCGCTTTGCCGACCTGATTCCGGCCCTGCGCGAGGGCCGGGGGGACCTGATCGCCACCAACCTCACCCAGACCCGGGAGCGGGAACAACTCATCGATTTCAGCCTGCCGGTGGCCAAAGTGGATGAAATACTGGTGGTGGCCGTCGACAATCCCCTGAAAGAAATCGAACAGGCTGAAAATCTCACCATTGCCGCTCCGGCGGGAACCGCCTATCTGGAAACGGCCCAACACCTCGCGGAAACCCATGACGGCATCAAGGTCCGGGAACTGCCCGGCAACCCGAGCGATGAGGATCTCCTGGATGGCGTCGCCAGGGGCGACTGGCCGGCCGTGATCGTCGATTCCGATATGACCGAATTACTGCTGGCAGGTCGGGCCGCCATTCGCCGGGGCCCGGTGGTCAAGGAAAACCGCACCATTGCCTGGGGCGCGCGAGCCGACAATAACGAACTGCTGCTAAAGCTCAATGAATACATGATCAGTCATAAAGTGCTGGCCTCCAGGACCGAAAAGATTCGCCGGGACTGGCCCGCCATCCGGGAAGCCGGCACGCTGCGGGTGATCACCTCCAATAATCCGGCCAGTTATTTCCTCTGGCGCGGCGAGCTTATGGGTTTCGACTACGAACTGATCAAGACCTTCGCCGACAAGAACGGGCTGCGCATCAGCATTCTGGTACGCGACACGCCCGAAGCCATGTTCAAGGCGCTCAAGGAAGGCGAGGGCGACCTCATTGCGGCCTCTTTGACCGACACCCGCGACCGACGGGACGCGGGCCTGGTCTTCTCCCGCCGCTACCTGAAGGTCACTGAGAAGCTGATCGCCAACCCCGATGCCCCGGCCATCGGGACGCCCCATCAACTGGCCGGCAAAACTGTCGCGGTGAACCCCTCAAGCAGCTTTTACGGCACCCTGAAACGCCTCCGGGAAAAGGGTATCGACCTGGTTATCGAACAGGTACCCGGGGCCACCACCGAACAACTGATCGACGCCGTGGCGGAAGGACGATTCGACTACACCCTGTCGGACAGTCACCTGGCTGCCCTGGAAGCCACCTACCGCGACAATATCCGGGTGGGCATCGATATCTCGGACAAACGGGACGTGGCCTGGGTGCTGCGGCCCGATCAGACGGCGCTGAAAAAAACACTGGACGGCTGGATCGCCACCAACTACCGGGGACTGATCTACAACGTCATTTTCAACCGCTATTTCAAGGAGCCCAAAAATATCCGCCGCCACCGGGAGGAGCGGGTACTGGAGGGCAGGGATATTTCCCCCTTCGACGAACTGATTCGCAAGCACGCGGCGGAATACGGCTACGACTGGCGCATGATCACCGCCCAGGTCTTCCAGGAAAGCCGGTTCGACCCGCGCGCGGAATCCTTCGCCGGGGCCCGGGGCCTCATGCAGCTGCTGCCCCGCACCGCCGAAGAATTCGGTTATTCCAGCCTGTTCAAGCCGGAACGGAATATCGAGGCCGGCCTCACCTACCTGGACTGGCTCTGGGAGCGCTTCCCGGATGACCTGGAACTGCAGGAACATATTTACTTCACCCTGGCCGCCTACAATGCCGGCGCCGGTCACGTCCAGGATGCCCGCCGCCTGGCGGCCCGGCTGGGCAAGGATCCGGACCGCTGGTTCGGCGAAGTGGAGGAAGCCATGCTGCTGCTCTCCCGGCGCGAATACGCCAGCCAGGCCCGGTTCGGCTATGTGCGTGGATCGGAGCCGGTACGCTATGTGCGGGAAATCCGCGACCGCTATATCGCCTACCTGTCCGCCACCGGCGAGCAACCGGCACCGGCGGACCGCTGACAGTCGCGCCTTCCGGTCCGGGGACCGCCGTCTTCACTGGCTATTCCCGCGCCGACTCATTACCCTTTACTACCCTCTAGTTTTTCCGGCGGCGGGGCCAAAGCGGGCCGGCCGCCCCTGAAAAGGAAGCATTCCATGAAAAAACCGGTCAAAGCCCTGCTCGGTGTCGTCACCCTGCTGATCATCGTCGCCGTCCTTGCCCTGGCTTATGCCCTGCTGGTAGTGGACCCCAACAGCTATAAGGGGCAGATACAGGATGCCGCCGCCCGTCAGGGTGTGAGCCTTGAAATACGCGGCGACCTGGAATGGAACCTGTTCCCCAATCTGGCCATCCGCATGGGCGAGACCCACTTCAGCAGCGACAGCCATGGCATCCCGGAGTCCTCTTTCCGCGAGGCCCACCTGGTGCTTGGCTGGCTGGCACTTTTTCAGCAAAAAATTGCCGTCGAGGCGCTCATTATCGACGGCGCCGATCTCAGGCTCCGGGAGCCGGGCCAGGGCGTGGCCCTGGCGGCATCGCCGGCGGCGGGGAGCACTCCGGCAACCCAGGGCGGTGATCCGGCCTTCAGCCTGGCGGTGGAACAACTGAAGCTCACCAACAGCCGGATTACCCTGCCCGGCGAGGAAGAACCGACGGTGCTTCGTAACCTGAATCTCGACAGTCGCCGTTTGAACCTGGAGGGCGAAACCTTTCCCATCACTCTGGCGTTCGACTACGAAGGGCCCCTGAGCGAAGCGCCGATTAACCTGACCTACGAGGGCGAAGCCAGCTTCTCGGAGAAAGACGGCGCGATCCAGGTCGCAGATAACCGCCTGACCCTCACGGGACTGGTGCCGGAGCCCCTCGAGATACGCTTCGGGTTATCGGTGGATATGGAATCGGAAAGCATTACCCTCGACAACCTGCGCGGCGATGCGGGGCCGGCGGCATTCACCGGTGAGATCGCGGTCAACGGCTACAGCGACCAGCCGGCGTTCAGCGGCTCCCTGGAGGTTCCCGCATTCGATGTCAAATCCCTGCTAAACCAGTGGTTCGATGCCGGCCTGAAAACCGCCGACGCCGATGCACTGACCCGCGTCGGATTCAGCACCGACTTTGCCGGCACATCGGCCAAGGTCATTCTGGACAACCTGCAATTGCGGCTCGACGACACGGTCTTTAACGGCAACCTGCGCTTCGGCCTGGCGGCTCCGCGGACGCTGCAGATGGCCCTGCGCGGCAACGCCCTGGGTATAGATGGCTACCTGGCGCCCGATAACGGCGACAAAACCCAGGCCGGCAAGCAGGCCGCCGCCCTTTTTGCGCCCATCGCCGGGCCTTTGGCCATGCTCGAGGGCGGCACCGGCCAGGTGGACGTGACCCTGGATAAGCTCGTCTACGACAAGACCGCCGTCACTGATCTGCATCTGGCCCTGGCGGCCCGGGGCCAGACTTTGGAGATCAAGGACCTGACGGCCTCGGTCTACGGCGGGCAGTTGGCGACGACCGGAAAACTCGACCTGGCCGCAAAGACGCCCGCATTGAACTTCAGCCAGCAGTTGACCGATATCCGCATTCAGCAAGCGGTAGCCCAGTTCGCCGACCAGGTGGATTTCTCAGGCATCCTGACCCTCAACGCCCGGGGCAATACCGCCGGCTCGAGCACCGATACACTGATCGCCAACCTGAGGGCCCGGGGTGACTTCCAGGTGGCCGATCCAAGGCTGGCCACCATCAATGTCGAGCGCAGTTACTGCGAACTGGCGGCACTGGTGGAACAACGGCCCGAACGCACGGAGCCCTGGCCACAGGGCACCCAACTGAACAACCTGACCGGCTCCTTCCATATCGACGACAGCGTGCTCCACCTGGATACCTACAATACCGGTGTCGGCAACCTGAAACTCAAGGGCGACGGCACCATCGACCTCGACGACCAGGCCTTCGACTTGCTGCTGGTCTCCAATCTCCAGGGAGATCGCACCAGCGAGAACGGTTGTATCGTCAAGAGCAAGCGCATTCGCAACCGGGATATTCCCATCCGCTGCAAGGACAGCTTCGCGGACGCCGGCGCCGGCAGCTGCAAGCCGGACCAGGCGTTCGTCAACAAAGTTCTCCAGGACGAGGTCATGGACAAAATCAGGGAAAAAACCGGCATGGACGAGGACTCGTCCAAGGCGCTGGAGGGCCTGTTGCGGGGCTTCCTGGGCGGCGGCGATAAAAACGGCGGCGACTAAGTGGCTGCACCCGATCACAAGGGCGGCCGGGGCTTCGCGGACTGTCTGCTACACTGGTTCGACGAGCACGGCCGCAAGGATCTGCCCTGGCAGCGGGCCATTACCCCCTACCGGGTCTGGTTGTCGGAGATTATGCTCCAGCAAACCCAGGTGAGCACCGTTATCCCCTACTTCGAGCGTTTTACCGCCGCCTACCCCCGGGTGGAGGATCTGGCAGCCGCGCCCGTGGATGATGTCCTGCACCTTTGGACCGGCCTGGGTTACTACGCCCGCGCCCGCAACCTGCACAAAACCGCCGTCAGGATCGCGCGGGATTTTCGGGGCCGGTTTCCGGACACCGTGGACGAATTGAGCGAACTGCCCGGTATCGGCCGCTCCACTGCCGGCGCCATCGTCAGCATCGCCTACGGCAAACGCGCCGTGATTCTCGACGGCAATGTCAAGCGGGTCCTGGCCCGTCACCGGGCCGTGCCGGGCTGGCCGGGAACCACCGCCGTGGCCCGGGAATTGTGGGAAATCGCCGATACCCTGACGCCCGATAAACGCATTCCCGACTATACCCAGGCGATCATGGATCTGGGGGCCACCCTGTGCACGCGCAGCAGGCCCGCCTGTGCCGCCTGCCCGGTGGCGGACGACTGTATCGCCCGGCGCCAGGACAACCCCGAGGCCTATCCCGGCAAAAAACCCAAAAAGACCCTGCCGGTTAGAACCGCCCTGTTCCTGGTTATCGACAACGGCCGTGGCGAGGTCCTCCTGGCCCGGCGCCCGCCCAGCGGGATCTGGGGCGGTCTATGGAGCTTTCCCGAGGCGCAAAGCAAGGACGAGATATCGACGGTTTGTACCCACCATGGGCTGATACCAAAGTCGGTTTCTCTGGGTTCCCCGCGCCGGCATACCTTCAGTCACTTCCATCTGGATTTTACGCCCGTGCACATCCGGGCCGAAGCCAAGGGCCGGAAAATCAGTGAAAGCGCATCCAGTCGCTGGGTAAACCCAGACCGGCCCGGCGCCATCGGCCTCCCCGCCCCGGTCAAGAAAGTGCTCGATGAAGACCTGAAAACCCTGTCCTGATCCCCACCTGTTGCGGGAGGGCGACTCTGCTCGTATCCTGACCCGCCGTAATCGGAGAGAAAGTTATGGCACGCACAGTCTATTGCCGGAAATACAAAGAGGAGCTGCCCGGGCTCGACGCACCCCCCTTTCCCGGCCCCAAGGGCGAGGACATTTTCAACAACGTCTCCAAGCAGGCCTGGGAGGACTGGCTGGCGCACCAGACCATGCTCATCAACGAGCAGCGGCTCAATATGATGGACATGACCGCCCGCACCTACCTCAACGAACAGAGGGACAAGTTCCTGTCCGGAGAAGAGAGCTACGACAAGGCCGAAGGGTACGTCCCGCCCTCCGAGTAAATCCGGCGGGGCCCTTGACGGGACCGAGCCGAAACGGTTTAATACGCGCCTCTTGCCGCAGCCATCCCGACGGGATGCGTCTCAGGGCCCAGATAGCTCAGTCGGTAGAGCAGGGGACTGAAAATCCCCGTGTCGGTGGTTCGATTCCGCCTCTGGGCACCACATATTTTTCCTCACGCCAACCGCCTCATCAATCCCGAGTGCCACTCCGGGATCGAACCGCTCTTTTGTCGGTGGTTAGATTGACTCGCGCTCACGGCGCGCTCGGCCCTGCGGGCCAACCTGAAGGTTGCCCAACCGGCCACGGCCGGTTGTCCGCCCTGGGCACCACATATTTTTCCTCACGCCAACCGCCTCATCAAACCCCGGTGGCCGCTCCGGGATCGAACCGCTCTTTTGTCGGCGGTTAGATTGACTCGCGCACACCGTGCGCTCGGCCCTTCGGACTGACCTGAGGGTCCGTTATTTCGAAAATAGTGGAGAGAAAGCAAAGCCCGGCGCTTGGCCGGGCTCAGGATGGATTTTTCGATCGAATTAGCAGGTGATTTTGATTCCTTCCGCCACCGCCATGCCAGACAAAGGAAGCCCAACAGAAACAAACTGACCGTGCTCGGGGCGGGTACTTTTTGAAGAGAAAGGTTCCAAACGTTTAGAAATTCCTGGCCACCAGTATTACTATTCGTAAAAACCATATTGATCCCCGAATTTAACCCGCCAATTAACTCGGAATAATGGAACCATTCACCCGGCAGAGATTGATCTGCAAGCATACTGCTAGTACCTGCGGTAAATAGAGAAAACAATGCAAGGTCATAATCGCCGATGCTGAATCCACTCCAACCGGGAGCGGCAACGCCAGCATTCCCGAAAAAGCCTGAAAAGGGATCACCGTTACCATCACCCACCAAAACACCGACACTACTTGCAGAAAAAGAATTTCCATCGATCGATGCGGAGAAATTTTCGATCGCGCCAAAATAAATACTGAACAGCCCATAGTTAGCCAGGTTCGGACTGATAATCCCGCCATCCAGGTTACTCACTGAAGGCGAAAGTGAATTGTTATAAGTAAAAGAACCTGTCAGTACTGTCCCGTCGCTTAGAGAAAGTGCACTTCCGCTGCCGTTTACTACCTCTCCCGTAATTTTATAAGTGATTAAGCTGGCATATGCGAAACTGCCAGTAAAACTCATTGCAACAAAGACAATAAATGCCGATAAACGCCGAATATTGCCCATGGTCTCATTCCTCAATTATGGCTCATTTTGATATTCACAACATTGTTGTATTGAAATTATAAATATGCACAACCAATGCCATTGTTTTTAGCTATTGCAATCAATAAGTTGAGAATCGTGAAATCGCAAGCTGTAAAGCAAGCTGACAACGTTGTACGCGCTGTTCAGCCCAAGTTTGGCCTTTGGGTCCTTTCCGGCGCTCCCTGACCGGATTTGACGCTCACCCGATTGCTTAAATTTTAAGGAGCCTCGGGCCCGGAATCGCCAAGATTGGCATCAAGGATTGCACTCAGAATTACTATCACTGTCTTTCCTTTCAGCTCCTCTATCTTCACAAGTCCGTAGGAGCCGGGGCAATAAAACTTGTGCTCAACCTCGCCACGTTCGAGAGGCGTCCACTCCTTGGTTTTCAGGCAGGACAGCGCCCCGCCATTATTGTCGTCTCCGCCCATCATCATCATGGGTACATTCAAACGAAGGATCTTGCCCATATCCTCTGCTTCGTCCTCATAGTACTCCTGCCGGTATGAAACTCCGGACAGCGTTTTATCGATTGGATGAGCCAACATAACAATGCCCGCTTCGGCGTCACTGCCAACACCGGCAATGTCCTTTCCGGCTTCCCATGAACCATCGTCAAAGGGGCCAGGGCCCTCTTCACATTCATCGTTTGCGGCGTCACAAAAGGACTCGGTATCTTCACCCAGGTACCAGATATTGCCGAGATCATCCTGTGCATACCAGTCGAAAGTATCCTCTTCCAGGAAGTCGAGGCTGCCATCACAATCGTAATCAAGCCATTCCTGATCCCGAACGACCACCGCTTCCACCCCATCCACAATTTTCGTACCGCCCGTGGTATTGATGTAGTTGATGGTGCACTCCTCCCCTTCTTCCTCTTCAGCAGGGATAATGTAAACCAATGTCTTATCGGGAAATAGCATGTCCCCGGTTAAGGGCCAATAAGCGTTATCGATATTTGTGGAATCACTGAATCCGACTGTGTCAAAGTCGACGGTATCGGTATACAGGTTTTTTGCCTCGACAGCTCCCGGGGAAAACAGAAAAAACACAGACAATGCTGCCAGGGCTGAGAGAAGGTTTCGCTTTGTCAGATTCATATCAACCTCCAGGTTGATCAGGAAAAAAGGCCGCATACAGCAAGTCACGATCAAGGTTCGTTCGATAATCAGAAAAACGGCCAAGGCAATCTTTAATATAGTCAAATTTTTTTGGTCACTACGTTTAGCAGACCATTAAGAAAACGCGATCCCGGCAAGATTAACCGTCGAATTTTTTCTAACAAAGCTAACCGGGCCAGGCATTCCTGCAACGGAAGCGAACCCCTGCCAAAAATCCATTAATTATCGGATAGTTATAATTCGAGCTCTAATTGATGAAGTGGTGCGAAGGAAGATTTCTGATAGTGTCTGAAATGTAACTCGTCTCTATCGGTCGAACAGGTCAAGACAAACGGTTCGATATAAAGATTAAACGGTCATAGCAGAGCATCTTTTTATAGTCGCCAAGGTCAGGGGATCTGAAATTCAACTGAAATCACGTGTCGGTGATTAGACTGGATCGCGCACTAAGTGTACTCGGCCTTGTGAGTCAGGTGTGGTGGCAGTTGCTGCCACAGGGCCGGCGTTTCCTCTTCCCGGCACCTACGGCAGACCAGGGTTCGACATATTTAGTTAGAGGACTTATAATTAGTCATCTATCTTTATTCATGATGGCGGAAAATGTCCTCAACCCCCGACGACATTACCCTCGGGCGCCTGCTCTACGAGATTGCCCGCATCTGGCGCGCCCGTATCGACAGCAGCCTCCACATGTACGGCCTCAGCCGAGCCAAATGGCATGTTCTGCTTGCCCTCGAGGAGGCCGGCAACAGTGGGTTGCTGCAGCGGGACCTGGCCCGTGCCTGCAGCGTGGAACCGCCTTCCATTGCCTATCTGCTCGAGCGTATGGAGCAGGAAGGTTGGGTCGTTCGAAGCACGGATAAAACGGACCGCCGGAGCAAGCGCACCCGGGCAACCGACAAGGCCCGCACCATCCGGGAGGAAATAATGGCCGTATCGCGCCAGGTTGAAAGTGAAGTCTTCGCCAACCTCACCCCCGAAACCTACTGCCAGATACAGCAAAACCTGCTGCAATTGCGCGACGCGCTGGAAAAGACGCACCCGCCAGCAACCGACGACCATCAAGGATTGAAGCTTTCATGAAAGCCTGGAAGTGGTTACTGCTATTGGTAATCGGCGCCGCCGGCATCGGCGGTGTGGCTCTTTACAGCCACTTCGAGCGACTGTATCCCGCCACGGACAACGCCTATATCGACGCCACCGCCATCCATGTTTCCAGCCAGATCGACGGGCCCGTGACCCGGGTCCCGGTCAATAGTCTGGAAACCGTGGCCAGGGGCGACGTGCTCTTCGAGATCGATACCACCCCGTACCGCAGCGAGTTGGCGGCTGCACGCGCCCGGCTGGCATTGGCCCAACGTCAGGTTCAGGAAAACCGTGCCGAGCTGGCCACCGCCGAGGCGACTGTCCGGGACGCCCGCATACACCTGGAGAATGCCGGCGACCAGTTGAGGCGTCTGGAAAACCTTAAGGAGAAATCCTACTCGTCCATCCAGCAAACCGACGATGCCGAAGCCCTGTACCGCCGTGCCCGGGCACAACTCGAAGTGAGCGAGGCCCGGCTGGAGAAGGCCCGGGTCCGCCTGACACCCAACGAAGCGGGGGAAGACCTACTGGTGGCCGAGGCCCGGGCCAACCTGGAACACGCCCGCTGGGCCCTGTCGCAAACCACGGTGAAGGCCCCCTGTGACGGGATTCTCGAGAGTGTCGATATCAATCCGGGGGAAACTGTCCGGGCCCACAACTCACTCATGCTGCTGGTCTGTACCAACAGGTACTGGATTAATGCCAATTTCAAGGAAACCCAGCTGGAACGCATCCGGCCCGGCCAGCCCGTGGAAATCGAAGTTGACATGTATCCCGACCATGTTTTTCGCGGGGTCGTGCAGAGTATCAGTCCCGCCAGCGGCACTGCTTTCTCGCTGCTGCCACCGGAAAATGCCACCGGTAACTGGGTAAAAACCACGCAACGCATACCGGTCAGGATCCACGTTCTGGATCGTGACGAGGATTATCCCCTCCGTGTCGGCGCCAGCACTCAGGTGCGTATCGACACAACGCGGCAGTCGAACCCGTCGTGAACCCCATTCGGGCCAGGTCCCTGGAAGATGTCACGCCGCGTCAGCGAGCCATCATTACCTTCGTGGTGATGATCAGCACCCTGATGCAGCTACTGGATACCACCATCGTCAACGTGGCACTGCCCCACATGAAGGGCCAGTTGAGCGCCACACCGGAGCAGATCAGCTGGGTACTGACCAGCTATGTGGTGGCCTCCAGCATCCTGATGCCGTTGACGGGTTTTTTCAGCGACAGGATAGGTACCCGTAACTTCCTGCTCATCACCATCGCCGGCTTTACCATCGCTTCAGCCCTGTGCGGGCTTGCCACGACCCTGACCCAGATCGTCCTTTTTCGCATCCTGCAGGGCGTTTTCGGCGCGGCGCTGGTGCCATTGTCCCAGGTTATCCTGCTGCGAATCTATCCGCCTGAGGAGAGGGGGCGGGCCATGTCACTCTGGGGTGTGGGCATCATGGCCGGTCCCATCCTGGGTCCCACTGTGGGGGGCTGGTTGACGGAACGCTGGAGCTGGCACTGGACCTTTTTCATCAATGTCCCCATCGGTGCCCTTTTGCTGGTATTGGCCCTGATCACGATGCCATCCAGTTCTTCGCGCGCCCGGCGCATGGACTGGTCGGGCTTTGCCCTGATGGCCGTGGCGGTAGCGAGTCTCCAATTGATTCTCGACCTTGGGCATCGCCAGAGTTGGTTCGACTCCGACCTGATCCGCAACCTGGCGGTGGTCTGCCTGGTGAGCCTGGGCGGCTTCATCTGGCACGGCCTGCACCGCAATGAAGATCCCATTTTCGACCTGCATATTTTCAAGGACCGCAACTTCACCGCTGGCCTATTGATCATCACCACCATGACCCTGGGTTTTTATGGCGCCACGCTACTGATGCCACTGATGATGGTGGGCTCACTCGGCTTCAACGCCTTCACCACGGGCCTGATACTGGCGCCGCGAGGGGTGGCCACGATCTTTTCCACGCTGCTCGCCGGGCGGCTGGTCAGCTATTACGACGGTAGAACCGTGGTGGCGGCGGGAATCATTCTGCTCATCCTCGGCAATTACGTGATGACGCTGTTCAACCTGTCGACACCACCCGGGCTGATCATTACCGCGGGCGTGATACAGGGCCTGGGGATGGGTCTTGTTTTCGTACCCATTTCGGCCATGGCCTATACCTCCCTGGAAAGCCGGCTGGTGTCGGAAGCAACCGGGGTATTCGGGCTGGTGCGCTCCGTGGGGGGCAGTATCGGAATCGCGGTTATCTCCGCCTTTACGGCACGTCATGCCCAACTCGCCTGGGGTCAGCTGCGGGGCGGTGTTCAGGAATCGTCTACCGTGCTGCGTGACTGGCTCGATGCGGCGGGGCTCGACCAGAACGCACCGGAAACCTGGCGCATTGTCGGCATGGAACTGGAGAAACAGAGCCAGATGGTTGCCTATGTGGACGGCTTCCAGTTGGTATTCCTGATCACGCTCGCCATGATGCCCCTGCTGCTCCTTTTCAAGGGCAGACAGCTTGGCCCCAGCCGCGACGAGAGAACGCAAAATCAAGGGGGCTCTGTCGAAGCGGCCTGACTACCTGGCTTTCAGGTTTAACGACTCTCGGTATCGACCCGGCGCCTCAGATCCTCCAGTTCTTCCAGCAGTTCCACCGCCAGGGCCGCACCGGCCAGGTTGACGCCCAGGTCTGCCTGCAGTCGCCTGACAATGCGAACCCGCCGCAGGCTGGCGCCGCTGAAACGCAAGGGCGTGTCGTCCCCACTGCGGGGCTCGATAATCCCCTCTTCCACCAGCTCCAGGAGCCAGTCGGCACGAACGGCGCAGGCCCGGGAAAGCTCGCCCAGGGAGAGTTCCACTTCCTCATCGATCACATAGCCGTAAAATGTGTTTTCCTGTGGCATCCTTCAGACTCCCAGTTTTGCCCGTGGATTGAAGGCCATTTTTTGGGACATCTTGCGATAAAGCTCCCGGGCCTCGTCGGTGTCCGCCGGCGGCAGAGCCACCTGGACAACCACATACATATCGCCCGGCGATTTGCCAGGCAGGCCCCGGCCCTTCAAGCGAAGCTGTTTGCCGGATGACGATCCCGCCGGAATCTTCAAATCGACCATTCCGTCCGGTGTCGGTACCTTCACCGTTTCGCCGAGCGCAGCCTCCCAGGGAGCCACCGGCAGGTCCAGGTAGATGTCGCGGCCTTCCAGGCGATAGAAAGAATGGGGCCGGAAATGGACTTCCAGATAGAGGTCGCCCGCCTCACCCTGGCCGAGTCCACGGCCTCCCTGGCCGGCCAGGCGGATTTGCTGTCCGGGAGCGATACCCTTGGGTATGTTTACCCGCAGTGAGTGATCCCGGGTCCTGACCCGCCCCTGGGAATCCACTTCAGGCACCTGCAGGGTGATGACCCGGCTGGCGCCGCGGTAAGCATCCTCGATATCAATAAGTATCTTGGCATGGTGGTCCTCGCCCCGGGCGCCGCGATGGGTGTGAAAATGACTGGATCGGCGCCCGCGCCCTCCAAATAATTCCTCGAAGAAATCGCTGAAGGCGCCGGCATCCCGGTCGGTGAACCCACCGCCGCTGAACTCGAATCCCGCATCCCAGTCCGGCGGCGGCCGGAAGTCCTGCCCTGATTGCCAGCGGCTGCCCAGTTGATCGTAGGCGGCCCGCTTCTCGGGGTCCTTGAGTACCTCATAGGCCTCGCCGGCTTCCTTGAACCGCTCTTCGGCATCCGCTTCCTTACTGACATCCGGGTGATACTTTCGGGCCAGCTTGCGGTAGGCCCGCTTGATATCGTCCTGACTGGCATCCCGGTCAACACCCAGAACCTGATAGTAGTCCTTGAATTCCATAACCCGTGTACCTTGCCAACATTATGCGTGGGAGCAGGATGACGCTCTACAAAGGAGAATATGGGAGCGTTTGTGCCACTTGCAACCCTCGCCAGTGCCTGTACCTTTGTCAAACAGAACCCCCACACTCGACTGGACCGCCCTTTGCCCGGAAAGCAAATGCCGCTATGACATTGCCCTTTGACTCGGAACAATTCCATGAGATTTTTGCCACCTACAACAGCGCCATCGGCGCGGCGCCCGCCGTTGCCTGGTTACTGGGCGTGGCCGGCGTATTGTATGCCCTTCGTCCAGGTCCGGTACGCAGCCGGGTAACAGCCGCGATCCTGGCGCTACTCTGGTTCTGGGATGGCGTTATCTACCACGGGTTCTATTTCCTTCAAATCAACGACGCCGCGCTCCTCTTTGCCGCTTTGTTTGTGGCGGAGGGCGTGCTTATTCTCCACTACGGTGTGTTACGGGGACGCCTGCTATTTTATTACGGAAACCAGTCGCGCCACGTGGCGGGCGCATTGATGCTGGCTTTCGCACTGTTGCTCTATCCCCTGGCCGGCCTGGCCTCAGGGCAACGTTATCCGGCCCTGCCCTTGTTTGGCGTGGCGCCCTGTCCGACCACCATCTACACTCTGGGCCTCCTTTTGTGGGCGATGGAAGACTGTCCGGAACCCCTCTGGCTGCTGCCATTACTATGGGCGGTCATTGGTACCTCAGCTGCCTACCTGCTCGAGGTACCGCAGGATTACGCACTGGGCATCTCGGCTATCGCAGCCATCTTTTCCCTGGCGCGAAACCGCGCCCGGTCTAGTGCTCGCCGCTCAGGAGGGTGATGTCGCTGGCCACCAGGAGCCTGTCTTCAAAGAAGGTGTTTTCCAGTTGACCGGATACCGTTACCCTGTCGCCCACATCCAGTTTCGGGCTGCCCACATTGTCCAGTGGATTATCGGCCATATGGGCGGTATCGACATTGAACGGCTTGGTCGCCAGGGAAAATTGCTGACCGGAGATGGAGACGATCCGTCCGCTAACGGTAATCCAGTTATTTGACGGCGCACTTTGCAGTGAGAGGCTTCCCACCATTTCTTCATCCGTGCCCCTGGCGTGGAAGTAAGTATTAATGTTCTTTACATAGACACTGGAGGCCTCGATTTTTCGTTCCTCGAACAAATCATTATCGATACGGCCATAGACTGCCACATTATCTCCCTTGCGGATCCATTTTCCCTCGCGTTCCGAGATCCTGTCGTCCATTTCCACCTTGATCGTGTTGTCGCCGTAATCGAGCACAAAACCGCCTTCCCTTGCCAGGACGACGGTGCCCTCCACCCGAACCCAGCTGTCGTCTAGCATCCTCGCGACTTCTTCCTGGGCAAAAGCAAAAGGGACCATACTTGCAATGGCCATCCAAAGGAGAATGGCCGGGGACGCCGCCAAAAAGCTTTTCATCGCTGCCTCCACAATAACGCCGTAATGGTTCTTCCAATATAAAGAGTAGTCATTAATGTTCACGACACAAAACCGGCCCCACGAAGCGACAGAGTTTTTCATAAACGCGACTGGCTATCCACCATCAGGCCGTCTATGCTTCATACCGATGCGGCAGGATATACGAAACAATCCCATACAAGGGTCGGACGCCGCCTGACTTGAGCATTTTTTCGGAAAAAGGGGAGGTTCTATGCTTTATTGGGCGTTAGTTTTCCTGATAGTGGCAATCGTGGCGGGAGTACTCGGCTTACCGGGTGTCGCCGCCCTGTCTGCGGATATCGCCTGGATTCTGTTTATTATCGGAATCATCCTCGCGGTCATTTTCTTTATTGCCGGGAGGCGAGGGCCAAAGTTGTGAAGTAAAGGCTATTTCACGAAACCGACAGGAGTAAGTTATATGTTTCGACGAATACTGGTAGTTTTTACAAGCCTGTTTTTCTCTCTTATGTTGCTTGCCGGCTGCAACACCATGGAGGGTTTCGGTGAAGATGTAGAACAAGCAGGCGACGAAATCGAAGAAGCCACAAATTAAGCTCATTCGCAAGCAAAAAGCATGCGCTGGTAATGCCGGGGCATGCTTTTATTGCTATGCCGGAGGCAAATGTTATTAACCTCGCGCCTCTCGGGCCCTTTCTCTAGTGTCTTTTTTTAGACTTCAGCCAACAACCAGCCCGGCAAACTGACAATCTCAATGGGCCCCGCACCCAATGGCGCGGCGGTTGTATATTGTTGAAGCTTTCCAAAACTTTCTATACTGAAACCCAATTCATCGTTGTCCGGGAGCGAATTATGGCAGGAATACGGCTAGGCAGAATCGCAGGTATCGAGATCGTTATGGACTGGAGCCTGCTGATCATTTTCTTTCTTATCGCCTTCAGCCTGGCCGCAGGACTGTTCCCACAATGGCACCCGGACTGGGGCCCGGGTCTGCGCTGGGGCACATCCCTGGCGGCCGCGGCCCTGTTCCTGCTTTCCGTTCTTATCCATGAGCTTTCCCACGCCGTGGTGGGACGCAGGCACGGCATGAGCATCAACCGGATCACTTTGTTCATCTTCGGCGGTATGGCTCATCTGGAACACGAACCCCGGGAATGGCGGTCGGAACTGTGGATGGCCATCGTCGGTCCCATCACCAGCCTGGCGCTGGGGATCGGCTTTTTATTCCTGGCCGGCGCCGCCATGGGACCCGGGGAAATGGATCCGGCCAACCCGGGGGAATTTTTTTCCGATCTGGGGCCGGTGGCTTCCCTGCTGATATGGCTGGGAAATGTGAATATCATCCTGGCCATTTTTAACCTGGTACCGGGGTTCCCGCTGGATGGCGGGCGTGTGCTCCGGGCCGCGCTCTGGGGTGCCACCGGCAACCTGCAGAAAGCCACCCTGTGGGCCTCCCGCGGCGGTCGCGGCTTCGCATGGCTGTTGATCGCCAGCGGTTTTGCCATGCTTTTCGGCATCCAGGTACCGTTCTTTGGCACGGGACCGGGCGGCCTCTGGCTGATGCTTATCGGCTGGTTCCTGCACAATGCAGCCCTGATGAGTTATCGGCAACTGGAGGTCCGGGAATCGCTTCAGGGCTTGCCTGTCTCCCGTCTGATGCAGCGCCATGTCGAAACCGTATCGGGTGACCTTGCGGTCGACCGGTTCGTTGACGAGCACCTGATGCGCAGTGATCAGCGCGCCTACCCTGTCACCAGCGGCGAGCGCCTGGATGGCCTTATATGCCTGGACGACATACGCAAAATCGACAGGAACCGCTGGCCTGAACTGGCCGTGCGGGAACTTATGACCCCCGCCGATCGCCTCTGGACCGTGGAACCCGGCGAGGATGCCGCCGAGGCCCTTTTTACGATCTCTGGGCGTAATATCAACCAGCTTCCGGTAGTGGAAGGAGGCCGCCTGGAAGGAATGATTCGGCGGGAGGACCTGATGAAATGGCTGACACTCAATCGCCAGCATACAGGCAGCCATTCTGGTGATACCAGTCGAAACGGCTAGCCGTTAGTGGCATATAGGTAGCGACACGCTCAACAAGACCGGATGGGCGGGTTATGGCCCACGATCACAGGCATGATACGGAAAGCATGGGCGACAACCGCCTGTTGCTGGCCATCGTCGGAAACGTCCTGCTTACCGTCGCCCAGGTTATTGGCGGCATACTTTCCGCGAGCCTTTCGTTAATCGCCGATGCCCTGCACAACCTGAGCGACGCCGCCTCCCTGGTAATCGCTTATGTGGCGCGCAAGGTCGGCCGCAAGCCGCCGGATGAATTCAAGACATTCGGTTATAAACGAGCCGAGAATATTGCGGCCCTGATCAACCTGGTTATCCTGGTCGTGGTGGGTTTTTACCTTATCTTCGAGGCTGTTTTACGGCTGTTTCGTCCGGCCGTGATCGATGGCTGGATCGTCGTGGCAGTGGCCGGCGTCGCGCTGATGGTCGACCTGGCCACGGCGGTTATGACCTATAGACTGAGCCGAACCAGTGTCAATATACGGGCAGCCTTTGTTCACAACGTATCCGACGCCCTGGCTTCCGTGGGGGTTATTGCCTCGGGCACGCTTATCCTGCTCAACCAGTGGTACTGGACGGATACGGTACTGACGCTGCTGATCGCCGGTTACGTGCTCTGGCAGGCTTTTTCCATGCTGCCAGCCATTGTCCACTTCCTGATGCAGGGCGTGCCGGAGCATCTCTCGGTGGGCCAAATTATCCGGCGAATGGAGGCTGTTCCCCACGTGGAGAATGTCCATCACGTGCACCTTTGGTATCTGGACGAACACCGCTACGCCCTGGAAGCCCATGTAGCGGTGGACAGATGTAACCTGCACGCTATAGAGAGAATCAAGGGAGAGGTAAAAACAATACTGGGGGACGAGTTCGATGTGGCGCACTCGACCCTGGAGTTCGAGGTGGCGGGGCAGTGCCCCTCTCCCATACCGGGTGGTCGGGGTTAAGCCCCGCCACCCGCGTCGAAGTCACTATTCTCCCGGCTTATCCAGTTCCTCGTAAGGTTCGAACTCCCCCAGCGGACAGGCACCAAGGCGCATTCCCAGGGAAGCGTCGTACACGGTGATGGTGTCCAGGTCACAATAGGACTGTATGGATGTCTCGTGGATGAACGCGTTGTGCTTCAGCCCGTGACATTTATAGGGCAGCTTGTTGATATATTTCTTACCCCCATTCATGTGAAAGAGCATAGTCTGGTCGTCAACCACTTCAATGCGGTTGACCCGGGCAATGGAAAGGCAATGGCGCTCGCGCTCCTGCTTCTTCTCGCCCTTGTGTTCCCCGGCCACAGCCGCCGGGGCCGATAACGCCGAAATCACAAGTAGCCCCACCATGGCCAGGATGGTTGTGCTCTGTCTGACAGGCGCTGTCAATGCATTCATAGGTCACCTCTCTGGAATCGTTCATTTTTACGGAATGGCGTTCCAAAGTGTAGAACAGAATAGCGGGTATAGCCCATGCATTGCCCGGGCGATGTTTTTTTACGGTAGAGGTGTCAGGCGAAGAGGTTATGGGTTCCTATGGCGTTGGGCCGGGATAGAGCCTGCATGCCGCGAACCCCGACATCAGCCGGCGGTTCCGCATAGCGGGCACGGACGTCGAGTATATCCGGCAGACGTTGAAGAAACACATCCACCAGCATGGGATCAAAATGCTTTCCCCGGTTTTTCCTGACCAGTTCCACCGCATCATCGACCGGCCACGCTTTCTTGTAGGGTCTTTCGGACGTCAGCGCATCGAACACATCCAGCAGCGCAACGATGCGCCCGGCCATCGGAATCTCCTTTCCCGCCAGTCCACGGGGATAGCCACTTCCGTCCCATTTCTCATGGTGAGTCATGGCAATGTCCCGGGCCATACGCATCAGGTCCGAATCGTCGCCATTCAAGAGTCGCCCCCCGATTTCAGCATGGGTTTTCATGATTTCCCATTCGCCGGGGTCCAGCTTACCGGGCTTGCACAGGATGGCGTCGGGAATGCCGATCTTGCCAATGTCGTGCATGGGTGCGGCATTGAGTATCAGGTCGCAAAGGGCATCTTCCCATCCTATAGCCTCCGCCAATAGTTTCGAGCTGTGGCTGACACGCAGGATATGGTTCCCGGTTTCCTCGTCCCGGTACTCTGCCGCCATACCCAGACGCTGGACCACCTGAAGACGGGTGCGGTGGAGCTCCTCGGTGCGGTGTCTGACCATATCCTCGAGGACTGCTTTACGGTTATGGACCAGACGGTGGGACATCTGTGCCTCTATCTGGTTCTTTACGCGCATCAACAGTTCGTAGCGATCAAACGGTTTCCCGATAAAATCCCGGGCGCCTCTCATCAACGCCTGCATCAAATGGCTTTTGTCGTTTTGGGCTGTCAGGACAATGATAGGGGGAAAGAGAGGATCATCCATTTCCCGAAAACGATCCAGAAGCTGGAAGCCGTCGACAACAGGCATTTTGATATCGAGCAGAATGAGATCCGTGCGTTCTTCCCGATAACGACGCTCCGCCTGCTGTGGATCCTGCACCAGGACCAGGTTTTTATAACCCTCGGCGGTGAGAATCCGGTCCAGGAGCTTCAGGTTCACCGGTTCATCATCGACAATAAGAATGCGTGCATTCTTGTCCAGTTCCAACGGCGCCATCATGCACTCTCCCGATCATTCAGCAGCCATGTCTCCACCGTTTGTATCAACTGTGTGGGATCCAGGGGTTTGGCGAGGTAATCGTCGAACCCCGAAGTCATTGGCCCGGGACTATCCCCGGCCTGGGTATTCGCAGTAACGGCAACGACCGGAACGCTCTTCGCCGGATGGCGCCGTCGAACGATACGGATAAATTCATAGCCGTTAATATCGGGCATATTGATGTCCAGCAGCACAATGTCGGGTATTTCGGACAGCATCAAATCCAGACCATGTTTTGCGCTCTGCGCACTCACGAGCCTTATATGCTGCCGGTTGCTGAAGACCTGACTCATCAGTTTCAGATTGGAGGGATTGTCGTCCACATAGAGCACCGTATACACATTCTTTTCCGCTTCAAAATCGACCGAAAGTGTTGTACTGGCGGAACGGGTCTTCGGCATCAGCTTTCCTCCATCGATGCCAATTGGCAGGTCCAACCAGAATGTACTGCCCTTTTCCATTGTGCTGGCAACGCCTAAGGCACCATTCATCATCTGCGCCAACCGCTGCGTCAATGCCAGACCGATACCGGAACCTTCCACAGAACTGTCCTCGGCGCCCAGGCGGTTGAACGGCTGGAACAGCTGTGGCAACTGATTTTGGGGAATGCCATGGCCGGTATCCTCGATACTTATCCTCGCGCGAAAGGCATCAATTACTCGAACGAGAACATACACATTGCCATTGGCCCGGTTGTATTTGATGGCGTTGGAAAGCAGATTGAGGAGTATTTGCTTGAACCGGGTTTTGTCGGCCCGAACGCAGAGGTTTTCGACGCCTTCCAGTTTTATCGTGATGCCACGCTCTTGAGCCAACGGACGCACCAGGCCGATACACTCCTGCAGCACACGGTTGACCGGGATCGATTCCAACGACAGGGTCACACGACCCGAATCTACCCTGGCCAGGTCGAGAACTTCGTTGATCAGGTTGAGCAGGTGACGTCCGGCCGCGACAATTTCACCAACACTGTCCCGGTGTGTGGCGGGCAGGGCTTCATCGGCAGCCACCAACTGCCCAAAGCCCAGGATGGCATTCAGGGGCGTCCGCAGCTCGTGGCTTATACTGGAAAAGAATTCGGTTTTTGCGCGATTGGCGCGCTCCGCTTCCTCCATGGTTTCGACCAGGGCCCGCTCCGTGCGCTTGCGTTCGTTGATGTCGGTGACAACGCCCAACAGCCGTTTTGGCTTTCCTTTACCGTCCCGCGTCACGGCCCTGCCGCGGCAATGGAACCATTTGAATTGACCATTACCGCAGATAATCCGGAATTCCTGATCGATCTCATCCCTCTCCCCGTTAATGAATTCCGCTGCCAATTGTCTGACACGTGGTAATTCATCGGGGTGGATATCCGCCAGCAGTTCGTCGACATCGGTTGGAATTTGTGCCTCCCGCCGGTCGAGCATTTTCGCGAACAGACTGGAGTGCTTGATGGTTTGTGCCTCTATATCCCAATCCCAGACAGCGTCTCCGGCACTCTGCACGGCATAGGCAAAACGGGCCTCGGTTTCGCGAAGCTGGGCCTCCGCTTTCACCCGTTCCGTGACATCCTGTACCGTACCTTTCATACTGACCAGGTTGCCGTCTTGATCGCAGGTGGCCTGGACTTTCTGGTGAATATGCCGGACCGAACCATCGACTCTGACAATACGGTGGACAAAATCGTGGCTACCGGTCCTTGCCGCTTCTTCCTCGCCGTCAAGGGTCAGTTGCCTGTCTTCGGGATGAGCATGACTGGAAAACGCCGAGAATGTCGGTAAAAAGGATTGAGGTTTATGGCCGAGCAGACGGTAGGTCTCGTCGGACCAGGACACTTCACCTGTTTTGCAATCGGATCGCCAGCTTCCCAGTCGAGCAATGGACTGGGCTTCGTTTAACTGTCGCTCGCGCTCCGACAGTACCAGTTCGATACGTTTTCGCTCGTCGATATCCTGCACGACACCGAGCATCCGCACGGCGTCCCCCGGACCATCCCTTACTACGGCACCTTTCTCAAGCAACCAGCGCACCGTGCCGTCGGGCCATACTACCCGGTGTTCGACCTCGTAGGACGCCCCGCTTTCAAGCGCCGCATCCACTGCCCCGACAACCGTCCGGCGATCGTCGGGATGAACAGCCTTCAAAACGCTCTCATAAGAGGTTTCGATATTTCCCTCGGGAAAACCAAAAAGCACGGGGATTCGCTCGGACCAGAACAGCCTCCCGCTGGTAACATCCCACTCCCAGGTGCCGATATTGGCAAAGACCTAACCGCGGCGAAGCCTTTCCTCCGCGATCACCAGATCGGTAATATCCGTCCGAATGGAGACGTACTGGTACGGATTCCCCCCCTTATCGAGGAAAGGGACAATGGTGGATTCCACCCAATACAAACCGCCGTTCTTCCGGCGGTTGCATATTTCACCTTTCCAGGTCTGACCACCGGCGATGGTTTGCCACATATCCCTGTAGAAGCCCTTGCCGTGATACCCGGATTTGACAATATTGTGCGTGCGCCCGAGGAGTTCGTTACGGGCGTATCCGCTTATCTCGCAAAAAAGATCATTGACGTAGATTATTTTTCCTTTCCCATCGGCGACACTGACGATGGCGTGCCGGTCCAGCGCCAGGTGCTCATGTTCCGGACGGTAGGCTACGCGCCTGTTCCACAGTTCAGTGTCGGGTGCCGGCGGTGGCATGGAGCCCAACTCTGCCACCAACCTGCGTACAACGCCGGCATTGAGGCTTTCCTCGGGTATCAGGGGAATACCCGCTCTCAGGGCAACTGACAGGGCGGCATCATCTTTGTTCGCCGAAATGGCAACCACCTTACCTTCCCTCGCCAGGCAGGCCAGTATCTCGACATGAACATCAATTTCCCGGCTATCCAGCCCACCCGGGAGAAAAGCCAGAATCATGGAGTGCAACCCGTCCTCGCCGGCTGGTGATTTGCGAGCCAGCGAAGATAAGTCCTCCACATGTTGAATATGGCAATCGCTTCCGCTCAGCGCGTCATTGACAACATCGATTGCGTTCGCGGAACAACCCGCCAACGTAAGCTGAAAGGTCTGCACACCCCCATCTTGCCCGACAGATCCCTGGTCTCTGTTCATATCACTGGTTAAACATACATATCATGGACGTTTCGCCTGGTATCTTGCCCGGCATTCGTTTCACTCCGGCTCAAGGCTAGGCCCCGATTAGTTCCGCGAGCAATGAAACCCGACCTCCACGCCGGAGGCATAGGTGGTATATCTGCAAATCGGCGGACCCAGGGAGAACTTTAGGGTAGTTGGAATTTTCGTGGTAATTGCTCGATGAGAGCGCGAGCAAGTTGTCAGGACTTGGTGTCGGGGGTGGGCAGGAAAGTTATCAACATTCTCAACACCCGGGATTAGGGCAGTCCTTGTCCGGGCTACACAGGTCGCGAATGCCCTGGGGTACAGGGAGCTTTTTATAGCAGTCCAGGAGAGGACTACCCCGCCACGCCTCTCACCATAACTTGAATCGTGCAAATACCGGCAACGCGCAGTGATGGAGCATAAAATTTGATTTACCCCGCGCGATACCACCCGGGAAAAGCGCGGAGACCGGGGCTCATTGAGCGAAGAAATGCTCGGACGGGTGGATCCGGTCTGGCGTCCAGGGCTCTATTATTTGGCGGTGAGGGAGGGATTACTCGGGTCTGCAACGCTGTCGCGTTGCTGCTGTCTCGCGCCTGCCGGCGCTCGGCTCGAACCGGGGGTCCTCATCCAGGGAGGGATTGATGATTTCGGCCTTGTGGGCCGAAATCACCCCTTCGGGGCTGCGTCGCTATGCTCCTTGTCCAAATTGCTCAATCGCAAT
>MRWG01000394.1_pt1 | contig 57140 bp, 53 predicted proteins | sample 1013341 | NCBI WGS metagenome assembly MRWG01 (sample SAMN06117577, study PRJNA244670) | biofilm metagenome | biome: Water; feature: Cathode Biofilm; material: Biofilm; isolation source: microbial consortium enriched at the cathode of a solar microbial fuel cell | place: USA: District of Columbia ...
CAATTCGGGAACGGCGATAATACTTATTTTTCGCTTTCATTTCAGAAGCTTAGCACCATTTAGTCGATGCTTAACTTCCTAAGACCCTTATCTTTTATGATTTCACCAAAAGGAACGGAATAGCGTCCCCTCGTCTATTCCCATTTCCTTCCGGCCCCTGGCCGGTTTTTTTTGCCTTAAGGGTCGGGTTGAAAGGTGCTCGGGATTAACTGGGCCTTTTTGCAATTCAGGTATAGCCTGGAGCGGGTGCATTTGAATTACGAAGCGAATTCGCTTCTGTTGTATTGATGTTGTTCCTGATTGCTCTGGTTAATTTTGAGATTTGGGCGCTGAAAAGCGTGACACTGAATGGGGCGGGTTGCCCGGAAGAGAGCAGCCCGGTGCCACCAGCTGGCAACGACTGTTTTGCAGAGAAGTAGAATAAGGCTGCTGAGCCATCTCGGCAGAATCGGTTCGGTTGTCCAACCCACTGTACTTTAGATGGCTGGGTTGGTTTATTGACGTTTTTCCTTATTTGGTAGTGCCGGCTTCCAGGAAGCCCCGAATGCGCTGTGCGCCCTCGATGCACTGCTCCAGTTCCGCCACCAGGGCCATGCGTACCCGGTGGGCACCCGGGTTGCCCGCCGCCGTGCCCCGGGCGAGATAGGTGCCTGGGACCACCCTGACGTGTTGCCGGGCCAGTAACTGGCGGGTGAACTCGGTATCCGGGACGGGGGTGCGCGGCCAGAGGTAAAAGCCGGCGGCGGGCATTCCCACGTCGAGCACGGGGGCCAGAATATCGAGCACGGCTTCGAACTTGCGGCGGTAGCGTTGGCGGCTTTCCCGCACATGGATTTCATCGTCCCAGGCGGCGATGCTGGCAAGCTGGTGCTGCACCGGCATGGCGCAGCCGTGGTAGGTGCGGTAGCTGAAGTACCTGGCCATGATATGGGCGTCGCCGGCCACGAAGCCGGAACGCAGGCCCGGCAGGTTGGAGCGTTTCGACAGGCTGTGGAAAACCATGCACCGGTGGAAATCGTCCCTGCCCAGTGCCGCGCAGGCCTGGAGAAGACCGGGCGGCGGATTGTTCTCATCCGGGTAGATTTCCGAATAGCATTCATCGCTGGCAATAACAAAGTCGTGCTCGTCCGCCAGCATAATCAGCTTTTTCAGTGTTTCCAGGTCGAGCACGCTGCCGGTGGGGTTGCCGGGCGTACAGATAAACAGGAGCTGGCAGCGCCGCCAGACCGCCGCCGGCACCGCGTCGAAGTCCGGAACGAAATCATTGGCTGCGTCGCAGTTTATAAAATACGGTTCGGCGCCGGCCAGCAGGGCCGCTCCCTCGTAGATCTGGTAGAAGGGGTTGGGCATGACCACAACCGGCGCGTCGGTGGTATCGATGATCGCCTGGGTAAAGGAAAAGAGGGCTTCCCGGGTGCCGTTCACGGGCAGCACATGGCAATCGGGGTCCAGGGCTGTTCGGGGCACCGCGAAGCGCCGGGCCAGCCATTCGCAGATGACCGCGCGCAGGCTCTCCAGTCCGCGGGTGCTGGGATACTGGGATACCTTGTCCAGGTTGTCGCGCAGAACGTCGAGGGCAAAGGCCGGCGCCGGATCCCGCGGCTCACCGATGGCAAAGCTGATGGGCGCCAGGTCCCGCGGTGGCGTCAGATCGGCCAGCAGTGACCGGGTTTTTTCGAAAGGATAGGGTTGCAACTTATCCAGTTGAGGATTCATGGCGGCGTTCTGTCTCGCGCTTAACTGATGACGGATTGTTTTTGCAGGGACCCGCTTTCGGAATCTTCCTGGTTGCGGGCATCCAGCTCGCGGCAAATGGTTTCCTGCAGTTGCCGGCAGACCTCGGCGTCCGAAAGGGGCTGGTAATCATGGTCGGTGATGTAGAAGACATCCTCGACCCGCTCGCCCAGCGTGGTGATTTTTGCGCTGTGCAGGCGCAGGCCAAAGCGCATGAAGATGCGACCCAGGTGTGCCAGCAGGCCGGGGCGGTCCGGCGTAATCACCTCCAGGCTGGTGAGGCTGTTGCCCACGTCGTTGTGGAGGAAGGTGCGGGTCTTGAGGTTGAAATGCTTGAGTTGCCGGGGGGTGCGCCGCTGGACCGAGAAGGTGGACTGGGAGGGGTTCTGCAGGGTTTCCGATAAAACCGTGGCAGCTTTCTCCACCCGGCGTTTGTCCTCGCCGAAGGGCTCGCCCTGTTCGTCCAGCACATAGAACATATCGAAGGTGTCGCCGTTGCTGGCGGTGTGCAGACGGGCGTCCTGGATGTTGAGTCGCAACTGATCGAGGGTGGCGGCGGTGATCGGAAAGACATTGCTGCGACCCTTGGTATGGATGAAAATCCGTGTCGCCACGGCCTGTTCCATGCCCGCGTCGTCGATCATGATTACCGGCTCCTGGGTGTTGCCGGCCCGGTGAATGGCCTCGGTGCAGCGGGCGATGACCGTGGCCCGCTCGCGCAGGAAAAATTCCTCGTCAACATCACTCCAGAGGGTCCGGGCAACATCCTCGCTGATGCCCTGCTGTTCGAGCAACTCAAGGGCTTCGCGGCGGGTGCTGGCCACCCACTCGCTGCGGGTGGCGGGATTGCCCAGGCCCCTTTGCAGCGCCGTTTTGGTCTCGAAGTAGAGGGTATGCAGCAGCGATGCCCGCCAGCTGTTCCAGAGGTTGGGGTTGGTGGCGTTGATGTCCGCCACGGTGAGCAGGTAGAGATAGTCCAGGTGAATCTGGTCGCCGACGGTTTCGGCGAAATGCTGGATGATCTCCGGGTCGGAGATGTCTTCCCGCTGGGAAACCGAGGACATGAGCAGGTGCTTTTCCACCAGCCAGCCCAGCAGCCGGACTTCCTGGGGGGGCAGGCCGTGGCGCTCGGCGAATGCCACCACGTCGGTGGCGCCCAGGGTCGAGTGGTCGCCGCCGCGCCCCTTGGCGATATCGTGGTAAAGGCCGGCGATAAAGAGCAACTCCGGTTTGGTCAGGTTTTTGTAGATATGGGCCGCCACGGGGTAGTTTTTTGAATCTTCCGGGTGGTCGAGCCGGCGCATCTTGCGGATCACCTGGATGGTGTGCACATCCACGGGGTAGATATGGAAGAGGTCGTGCTGGGTCTGGCCGATGATGCGCCCGAACTCGGGCAGGTAGCGCCCCAGGATACCGTAGCGGGTCATGCGCTGGAGCTGCTGGGAAAGCTTGCCCGGGCAACTGAACAGGCGCAGGAACAGGGCCCTGGTTTCCGGGTCGTTGCGAAAGTCGTCGTCGATCAGGTGCCGGTGCACCTGCATCTGGCGGATCGTGGCGGCACGAATCCCGCGGATCTCGGGATGTTCCCCCAGCAACACGAAAATTTCCATCAGTGCCGGAGGGTGTCGGGGAAAGACTTCGGGGTCGGCAGTCTCGATATAGTCGTCACGCACCTGGAAGCGCTCGTTGAGCGGTTTGACACGGGTCGCCTTGTTGCGACCCATGATGATTTCGTCCAGGAATTGCAGGAGTACGTCGTTGAGCTCCCGGATTGCCAGCACCACCCGGTAGTATCGCTGCATGAACTGTTCCACGGCCAGGCGCTTCTCCGTGTCCCTGTAGCCGAACAGGGTCGCCAGTTTGCGCTGATAGTCGAACAGCAGGCGCTCCTCCGGCCGCTTGGCCACCAGATGCAGCCCGTAGCGCACCCGCCACAGGAATTCCTCGTTGCGGCGCAGGAAATTGAGCTCATCCTGGGTGATAAAGCCCTCGCCCACCAGATCGTCGAGGGTGGCGACGCCGAAATGCCTGCGGGCCACCCAGTTGATCATCTGGATATCGCGCAGACCGCCGGGAGCTTCCTTGATGTTGGGTTCCAGGTTGTATTCGGTGTTGCCGTGCCTGCGGTGGCGTTCGTGCTGTTCCTCGAGCTTGGCCAGGAAGAAGGCTTTCGATGGCCAGAGCTTCCGGGGACGGGTTTTGTCCAGCATCAGGCCGCGCAACTGGCCGTTACCCGCCAGGGTTCGGCACTCCATCAGGTTGGTGGCAATGGTGACGTCCGATTTTGCCTCCTCGGCGCATTCGCGGACCGAGCGTACGCTCTGGCCGATCTTGAGCTGAATATCCCAGAGAAACGTCAGGAAGCGCTCGATGTTTTCCCGGTAGCGGCTGGTGCCGCTGCGTTTCAGCAGTATGAGCAGGTCGATGTCCGAATGGGGATGCAATTCGCCCCGGCCGTAGCCCCCCACCGCCAGCAGGGCGATCTTGTCGTCCCACTGGAACTGGTTCCAGGCGTGCAGCAGTATCCGGTCCATGAAAGCGGCGCGCTCGTAGACCAGTGTCCGGACCTGCTCGCCTTCCAGGAAGCGCCGGTCCAGGTGGGCATCCGCGGCCGCGATGGCGTCCTTGAAGACGTCCAGGGGGTTGCCCTCCTGAAGGCGGCGGCGAAAGCGCTGCTCGTCGAAGAAGAGCAGGGGCAGGCGGTGGACTTCAAACATCGAAGGGCGATACCTCGTCGGAGCGCAGGGTGAGAACCTCAACACCGTCGGCGGTCACGGCCATGGTGTGTTCCCACTGGGCGGAAAGGCGTCCGTCCCGGGTTTCCACGGTCCAGCCGTCCTTCTTTAACTTGGTGTGGCGCTTGCCGGCGTTGATCATGGGTTCGATGGTAAAGGTCATGCCTTCCTTCAATTCCAGACCCGTTCCGGGTCGCCCGAAGTGGAGAACCTGGGGCTCCTGATGGAATTCATCGCCGATGCCGTGGCCGCAGTAGTCCCGGACCACGGAATAGTGGTTGCCTTCCGCGTGCTGCTGGATAGCATGGCCGATGTCCCCCAGGGTGGCGCCGGGGCGGACCTGCTCGATGCCCTTGTACATGCACTCGCGGGTGATACGGATCAGGCGTTTGGCGTGGTCGGGCACCTTGCCGATGCAGAACATCTTGCTGGTATCGCCGTAGTAGCCGTCCTTGATGACGGTGATATCGATGTTGAGGATATCGCCGTCCTTGAGTTTTTTCTTGTGGGAGGGGATGCCGTGGCAGACCACGTGGTTGACCGAGGTGCAGATGGATTTGGGGAACCCCCGGTAGTTGAGGGGCGCGGGAACGGCCTTCTGGACATTGACAATATAGTCATGACAGATGTCGTTGAGCTCACCGGTGGTGACCCCCGGGACCACGTGCTCGCCGATCATTTCCAGCACCTCCGCGGCCAGGCGGCCGGCTACACGCATTTTCTGGATCTGTTCCGGGGTTTTGATACTGACGGACATGCTCGGTTTCCTGCCAAAAGTCGCCCATTGTACCTAACTACGGTGCCGGACGTCAGATCCTGGAGGGTCTGCCCTTAAGACGCTTCATAACGGCAGGCAATTGTGGTATAAAACGCGCCCCCGGGCCAACCCGGGCCAACAAACGGCTCCACGGTACGCCTGAGCCGTCAACGACACACGTTCGTCGACACGCCGGAAAGGGTGCCCCGCGGGGTTTTCCGGTGGGACGGGCGGAGGTTTAACCCAACAGGGAACCGGCACAACCGGTATCCCGCAGACAAAGGTAGCAAACATGACAACTGTCTCCATGCGCGACATGTTGCAAGCCGGTGTTCACTTCGGTCACCAGACCCGTTTCTGGAACCCGAAAATGAGCAAGTTCATCTTCGGCTCCCGCAACAAGATCCATATCATCAACCTGGAAAAAACCGTTCCCGCCTTCAACGAGGCCCTGGACGAGGTCCGCAAGATGGCCGCCAGGGGCAACAAGATCCTCTTCGTGGGCACCAAGCGCGCGGCCCAGAAGACCATCCGGGAACAGGCCGACCGGGCCGGTATGCCCTATGTCAGCAACCGCTGGCTGGGCGGCATGCTCACCAACTACAAGACCATCCGCGCCTCCATACGCCGCCTGCGCGACCTGGAAGCCCAGAGCGCGGACGGCACCTTCGAGAAACTCACCAAGAAAGAGGCGCTGATGCGCACCCGGATGATGGAGAAGCTGGAACGCTCCATCGGCGGGATCAAGGACATGGGCGGCCTGCCCGATGCCCTGTTCGTGGTGGATGTGGACCACGAGGATATCGCGATCCAGGAAGCCAACAAGCTGGGTATACCGGTGATCGGCGTGGTGGATACCAACAGCGATCCCGACGGCATTGATTACGTTATCCCCGGCAACGACGATGCCATCCGGGCCATCAAGCTCTATGTCACCGCCGTGGCCGACGCCATCATCGAAGGCAATGCCCAGCGCAACGCCGTGTCCGACAAAAACGAGTTTGTCGAGGTCGAGGAAGGCCAGGCCGGCGAGGCCGAAGCCGGCGGCGAGTAAGACGGCGCCGGCCCACGGGCCCGCCCCGCGACCGCCAAATCGAGGTACGACTTTAGAAAGGGGGCTAGGCCCCCTTTTTATCAACCGAATATGAGGATCCAGAGGAACCAAACCATGGCAGCAATCAGTGCTTCCCAAGTGAAAGAACTCCGCGAGCGCACCGGCCTGGGCATGATGGAATGCAAGAAGGCCCTGGTCGAGGCCGACGGCGACATCGACCGGGCCATCGAGGAGTTGCGCAAGTCAAGCGGCATGAAGGCCGCCAAGAAGGCCGGCCGCACCGCCGCCGATGGCGCCGTTGCCACCAAAATCGCCCCGGACAAGAACCTGGGCGTCATGGTGGAAGTCAATTCCGAGACCGACTTCGTGGCCCGCGACGACAACTTCCGGGCGTTCGTGCAGAAGGTGCTCGACAAGGCATTCGAAAACCGTGAGGACAATGTCGAAACCCTGATGGCCGGTGAGCTGGAAGATGACCGCCAGGCCCTGGTGCAGAAAATCGGCGAAAATATCGGCGTGCGCCGGGTGGCCATTGTCGAGGCACTGGTGGTGGGCGGCTATGTCCACAATGACAGCCGTATCGCCGTGCTGGTCGCCCTGAACGGCGGCGACGCCGACCTGGCCCGGGATATTGCCATGCACGTGGCCGCGGTAAACCCCCGGGTCAACAAGCCCGAGGACATGCCCGCCGACGTGGTGGCCAAGGAGAAGGAAATCTACGCCGCCCAGGCCCGCGAGAGCGGCAAGCCCGAGGAAATCATCGAGAAGATGATCAGCGGCCGCCTCAACAAGTTTATTGCCGAGAGCAGCCTGCTTGAACAGCCCTTCGTCAAGGACCCGGACGTGAAAGTGGGCAAGCTGGCCAGCAATGCCGGTGCCGATGTCCAGGGCTTCGTCCGCTTCGAGGTGGGCGAGGGTATCGAAGTCGAGAAGCAGGACTTTGCCGCTGAAGTGGCTGCCCAGGTCGGCTCCAAGAAGTAAAATTCCCAAGCCGGGACCACACGCCGTGGTGGTCCCGGCCCACGACCGCGCCGGAATCGCCATGCCAGAGACCAAGACCGCCAAAGACAAAAAGTACAAGCGCATCCTGCTCAAGCTGAGCGGCGAGGAGCTGATGGGCGCCGAGAACTTCGGTATCGATCCCAGGGTGCTCGACCGAATGGCCCTGGAAATTGGCCAGCTGGTGGGTATCGGGGTCCAGGTGGGCCTGGTGATTGGCGGCGGCAATCTCTTTCGCGGGTCGGCACTGCACGCCGCCGGCATGGAACGGGTCACCGGCGATCACATGGGCATGCTGGCCACGGTGATGAACGCCCTGGCCATGCGCGATGCCCTGGTGCGGAGCAACATTTCCGCCCGGGTCATGTCGGCAATCCCCATGAGCGGCTTCGTGGAGCATTACGATCGGCGCAATGCCATCCGTTGCCTGGACGAGGGCGAGGTGGTGATTTTTGCCGCGGGCACCGGCAACCCCTTTTTTACCACCGATTCGGCAGCCTGTCTGCGGGGCGTCGAGGTGGGTGCGGAGCTGGTGCTCAAGGCAACCAAGGTGGACGGCGTCTATTCCGCCGATCCGATGGAAAACCCCGAGGCAACCCTGTACAGTCGCCTCACCTATGACGAGGCGCTGGACAAAAAACTCGGGGTCATGGATCTCACCGCCATCTGCCTGTGCCGCGAAAACAGAATGCCCATGCGTGTATTCCGTATGTCCAAGCCCGGCGCCCTTCTCAGTATCGTCGTGGGCGGCGACGAGGGCACCCTGATCGAGGAACAGTGACCATGATTGAAGAGCTCAAGCAAGACGCCCGGGAGCGCATGGCCAAGAGCCTGGAAGCGCTCTCCCACGCATTCAACAAGATCCGCACCGGGCGTGCTCACCCGAGCATCCTGGACGGACTCTCGGTTTCCTACTACGGGGCCGATACGCCGCTCAACCAGGTGGCCAACGTCGGTGTCGTCGACGCCCGGACCCTGTCCGTCAGTCCCTGGGAGAAGAACCTGGTGCCGGAAATTGAAAAGGCCATCCTCAAGTCCGATCTGGGGCTCAACCCCGTCACCGCGGGCGAGGTGATCCGGATACCCATGCCCCCCCTGACCGAGGAGACCCGCAAGGGTTATATCAAGCAGGCAAAAACGGAAGCGGAAAACGCCCGGATATCGATTCGGAGTATCCGCCGGGACGTGCTCTCCGATATCAAGGAACTGCTCAAGGAAAAGGAAATCACCGAAGACGATGAGCGCCGAGCCCATGACGAGATACAGAAAATCACCGATACCTATGTGGACAAGGTCGAGAAGGCCCTGGCCGACAAGGAAAAGGACCTGCTGGAAATTTGATCACACCCGCTGTGCGTGGCTGTTAGCGGGTTGACGAGGTTGCCATGACCGATGCAGGAATGCCTCCGAACCACCATCCGCTGCGCCATCTCGCCATTATCATGGACGGCAACAACCGCTGGGCCAAGCAGCGGGGCCTGAGCGGTATCGCCGGGCACCAGGCGGGTGTGGAGCGGGTGCGCGAAGCGCTGGAGAGCTGCCGGCGCCACGATGTCGAAGTGATGACCCTGTTCGCTTTCAGTAGCGAGAACTGGGCCCGGCCGGCGGCGGAAGTCCGCGGCCTCATGTCCCTGTTCGCCTCCTACCTGAAAAAGGAGGTCAAGGAGCTTTGCCGGCGCAAGGTTTCCCTGCGCGTGATCGGTAAGCGCGACCGCTTCAGCGACCGCCTGAGAAAGCTGATCGACGATGCCGAGGCTCGCACCGCCGGGGGCGAACGCACCCTGGTGCTGGCAGTGGATTACGGCGGCCGCTGGGATATCGCCAATGCCGCCCGGATCCTGGCCGGCAAGGTTCAGTCCGGTGCCCTGCGGCCGGAGGACGTGGACGAGTCGGCCATGGCCGGTGCCCTGTGCCTCGACGACCTTCCGCCGCCGGACCTGTGCATCCGCACCGCGGGCGAACAGCGTCTCAGCAATTTCCTGCTCTGGCAGATGGCCTATACCGAATTCTATTTTCCCGCCTGTTACTGGCCGGATTTCGACGCCGCCGAGTTCGACGCGGCTGTTACCGACTACCGCAACCGCCAGCGCCGTTTCGGCCAGACGGGGGAGCAACTGCTCGGGAGACGGTCGACGGAGCAATCCAGTGCTTAAGCAGCGAGTCGTCACCGCGCTGGTGATCGCGGCGCTCTTTCTGGCCTGCCTCTTCTGGCTGTCACCGCCCCTGTTCTCTGTCGTGGGTGCCGTCGTTATCGTCGTCGGCGCCTGGGAGTGGGCGTATCTCGCGGGATTGGAGCGCCCCCGGTGGCGGGTCCTCTACGCCCTGCTGGTAATGGTGCTGATGGCCTGGCTGTATTTCGCCGTCGGTTTCGATAGCGCCGCGGTGAATGCGGACAGGGCCGGGTCCGTGATGCTGGCGGGCGGAATCTGGTGGGCCCTGGCCTTGCTCTGGGTGCAGGGCTACCCCAGCAGCGCGATACTCTGGGGCAGTGTGCCCGTGCGCCTGGCCATGGGCCTGATGGTCCTGATTCCCGCCTGGGTGGCCCTGTCGCTGCTCCACGCCCTTGGCGGTGGTGCGTGGCTGGTATTGATGGCGGTGCTGGTGGTGGCCGCTGCCGATATCGGCGCCTATTTTACCGGTCGCCGTTTCGGCCGCCGAAAACTGGCGGTGGCGGTCAGCCCCGGCAAAACCCTGGAAGGGCTCGCCGGCGGGCTCGCCGCCGCATTGCTGCTGGCGGCCATTGTCTCCCTTGTCGCTCCTTCCCTGCGTCCCTTCTGGTGGCAGTGGACACTGATCGTACTCGCCAGCGCCCTGGCCTCGGTGCTGGGCGACCTGCTGGAGAGCATGGTCAAGCGCCATCGGGGCGTCAAGGACAGCGGCAGGATCCTGCCCGGCCACGGCGGCATCCTCGACCGGATTGACAGTCTCAGCGCGGCGCTGCCATTTTTCGCTTTGCTCTACCTGTCGCTGATACCCGCCGGGCCATGATGCGCCAGCTCACCATACTCGGGTCCACCGGCTCCATCGGCGTCAGCACCCTCGATGTCGTGGCCCGGCACCCGGATCGCTACCGGGTGTTCGCTCTTTCCGGCAACTCCCGTATCGATGTGCTCGCCGAGCAGTGCCAGCGGTTCCGGCCCCGCTACGCCGTTGCCGGCAGCCACTCCGGTGCCAAAAAGTTAAGGGACCGGGTACCGGCGGAGACCCGGGTGCTCTGGGGCGACCAGGCGCTGGCGGATGTGGCGTCGGACGATGCGGTGGACTCGGTCATGGCCGCCATTGTCGGCGCCGCGGGGTTGCTGCCCACCCTGGCCGCGGCCCGGGCCGGCAAACGGGTATTGCTGGCCAACAAGGAAGCACTGGTAATGGCCGGCGACCTGTTCATGGCAGCGGTGGCGGAGGGGGGCGCCACCCTGTTGCCCATCGATAGCGAACACAACGCCATTTTCCAGTGCCTGCCGCCGGCGGGCATCAAGGCCGGCGTAAGCCGCATTCTCCTGTCGGCATCGGGCGGTCCCTTTCGGGACATGCCCCTGTCAAAGCTGGCGGCGATGACACCGGACCAGGCCTGCGCCCACCCCAACTGGGACATGGGCCGCAAGATTTCCGTGGATTCCGCCACCATGATGAACAAGGGCCTGGAACTGATCGAGGCCTGCTGGCTGTTCGGCGTTTCGCCGGAACGGGTCGAGGTGGTAATCCATCCCCAGAGCATTATCCACTCCCTGGTGGCCTATGTGGACGGCTCCACGCTGGCCCAGCTGGGCAACCCGGATATGCGTACACCTATCGCCCACGCCCTGGCCTGGCCCGAGCGCATCGAGGCCGGTGTGGAGCCCCTGGACCTGATCCGTGTCGGCCGGCTGGACTTCTCGGCTCCCGATCTCGAGCGTTTTCCGTGCCTCGAGCTGGCCATGGCGGCGGCCCGGACCGGGGGCGACGCGCCCGCCGCGCTGAACGCGGCCAACGAGGTGGCGGTGGCGGCATTCCTTGGCGGCAGCATTCGCTTCACCGACATTGCCCGCGTGGTGGCGTCGGTTATGGGACAATGGCAGGTCCGTGAACCCCGGGACCTGGCGACGGTCCAACAGTCCGACCGCCGCGCCCGGGTGCATGCGGAAGAAATTGTCGAGGAGGGCAGGATTCGGTGATAGATACGCTGCAAATGATTTTTTTCACACTGGTGGCACTGGGGCTGCTGGTCACTTTCCACGAATTCGGCCATTTCTGGGTCGCCCGCCGGTGCGGCGTCAAGGTGGTGCGGTTCTCCATCGGTTTCGGGCCCGTGTTGACCCGCTGGCGTGACCGGAAGGGCACCGAATTTGCGCTGTCGGCCCTGCCCCTGGGGGGGTATGTCAAGATGGTGGACGAGCGGGAGGGCGATGTCGGTGCCGACGACCTTCCCTATGCCTTTAACCGGAAATCCGTGTGGCAGCGGATTGCTATTGTTGCGGCGGGGCCCTTGGCCAACTTCCTGCTGGCCGTGCTCCTGTACTGGGTTATCTATCTGGTGGGTGTGCAGGGTGTGGCGCCCGTCATCGGCGACATCAAGCCGGGGTCCGTGGCCGCCCGGGCCGGGCTGGAACCGGGCCAGGAAATCGTCGCCGTGGACGGCGAGCCTACCCCCACCTGGCAGGCGTTGTCCCAGCAACTGGTGCGGCGCATCGGCGAAGAGGGGGCTATTTCCTTCACGGTGACCTATCCCGATTCATCCCTCCAGTACGAAAACGTTGCCGACCTGGACGGCTGGCAGGTGGATGACGACAAACCCGATCCCGTGGGTTCCATCGGCATCGAGTTCTACCGCCCGGAGATCCCGCCGGTGGCGGAGGAGATCGTGCCCGGCGGGGCGGCCGAGCAGGCGGGCATGGAGAGTGGCGACCGGGTGCTCAGTGTCGAGGGCCAACCGGTGTCGCGCTGGCAGGAGTGGGTCGAAACGGTCCGCGACAACCCCGGCAAACCGCTGTCGGTCACTGTCGAAAGAGCGGGCCGGGAAATCCCCCTGACGGTGACGCCCAAAGCGATACGCGAAGAGGATGGTGGAACCATTGGCCAGGTGGGCATGTCGGTAGCCGTACCTGAATGGCCGCCGGAAATGGTCCGGGAAATGCACTACGGACCCGTGGCCGCCTTTGGCGTGGCGGTGGATCAGACCTGGAAAACCGCCAGCCTGGTGCTCGACTCCATCCGCAAGATGGTGGTGGGACTAATTTCCCCCAAACACTTGAGTGGTCCTATAACCATTGCTAAAGTGGCGGGCGCTTCGGCGCAGTACGGGGTCGCAGCCTATCTGGGCTTCCTGGCCCTGCTGAGTGTCAGTCTCGGGGTTCTCAACCTGCTTCCCGTGCCGGTGCTCGACGGCGGTCACCTGATGTATTACGTGATCGAGGTGGTCAAGGGGAGCCCGGTTTCCGAAAAAGTCCAGATGGCCGGGTATCGGGTGGGACTGTTCCTTGTGGTCGGTCTCATGGCGTTGGCGCTGTACAACGACCTGGCGAGACTTTGAGGCACGGCCGAACGGCGATTGCCATTGACAAAAAACAAGCGGCGAACCGGATTTCTATGAAGCGTATTTTACTGGCGTTCCTCCTTGGCCTGGCGGCCGTGCCCGCTCTGGCAGAAGTGTTTCAGGTTCAGGATATTCGTATTGAGGGGCTCCAGCGGGTCAGTGCCGGTACTGTCTTTTCCGCCCTGCCGCTGAGCGCCGGTGATCTCGTCGACGACGGGGACGTGCAGGCCATGACCCGGTCCCTGTTTCGCACCGGCTATTTCGACAATATCCAGATCGCCCGGGACAACGGCGTACTGATCATCGTTGTCGAGGAACGGCCCGCGGTCGCCGAAATCAATTTCGAGGGTAACAAGGCCATCAAGACCGAGGACCTGATGAAGGCCCTAAGGGACAATGGCCTGGCCGAGGGCCAGATTTTCAGGGAGGCGATTCTCGAGGGCATGACCCAGGAGCTGCAGCGCCAGTACGTGGCCCAGGGTCGCTACGGTGCCGTGGTGGAAACCGCGGTGGAGCAATTGCCCCGCAACCGGGTCGCCATCAATGTCGACGTCAAGGAGGGGGACGTCGCCAGGATTCGCCACATCAACATCATCGGCAACCGGGATTTCGAGGAGGATGAGCTGCTCGATGAGTTCGAGTTGCAGACCACCGGCTGGCTGTCCTGGATTTTCAGCGACGACAAGTACGCCCGGGAAAAACTGGCGGGGGACCTGGAGCGCCTGGAGTCCTGGTACCTGGACCGCGGCTACCTGCGGTTCGCCATCGATTCCACCCAGGTGTCCATCAGTCCGGACCGGGAATCCGTGTACATCTCCATCAATATCACCGAGGGCGACATCTACCGGGTGGGCGAGGTTGAGCTTGCCGGCGACCTGGTTATTCCCGAGGAGGAAGTGCGACGCCTGATCGTTCTCGAGGAAGGCGAGACTTTTTCGCAGATTCAGATGACCAACAGTTCCGAGCTCATTACCCAGCGTCTGGGCAACGAGGGTTACACCTTCGCCGAGGTCCAGGGCTACCCCGAGGTGAGCGAGGACGACAAGACCGCCAGGATCACTTTCTTCGTCGACCCCGGCAAGCGGGCCTATGTGCGTCGCATCGAGTTTCGCGGTAACACCAAGACCGCCGACGAGGTGTTGCGCCGGGAAATGCGCCAGATGGAAGGGGCCTCCGCCTCGAGTGCGCTGATTGAGCACTCCAAGGTGCGTCTCGAGCGTCTCGGCTTTTTCAAGGAAGTGGAAGTGGAGACCCGGGAGGTGCCAGGCACCAACGATCAGATCGACGTCTATTACAGCGTCGAGGAGCAACCCTCGGGAAGCGTCGGCGCCAGCGTCGGCTTCGCCCAGGATTATGGTCTGGTACTGGGCGCCAACCTCCAGGAAAACAACTTCCTGGGCAGTGGCAACAAGGTGGGTGTCGGCCTCAACCGCAGCCGGTTCCGGACCAACTTGCAGTTCTCCTACACGGAACCCTATTTCACGCCGGACGGTGTCAGTACCGGCTATAACGTCTACTACCGCTCCACGGACTACGGCGAGTTCAACCTGTCCAACTACACCACGGACAGCCTTGGCGCCGGTCTGAATTTCGGCTATCCGCTTTCGGAAGTGTCCCGGCTGGGTTTTGGCTTTAACCTGGAGAACCTCACCATCGATCTGGGGTCCTTCAGTTCGCAGGAAATTAACGATTTCGTGGACGACAATGGTGATGACTACAATATCTTCACGGTCAGCCTGAACTGGAACAAGTCCACACTCAATCGCGGGATTTTTGCCACACGCGGTGCCTCCCAGCGGATTAACCTGGATATTGCGGTACCGGGCAGTGATGTCCAGTATTACCGGTTGTCCTACTCGGCCCAGTACTTTCAGCCCATCACCGACAGCCTGACACTGCGCCTGCGCACCGAATTGGGGTATGGCGACGCTTATGGCAGTACCAGCCGGCTGCCGTTTTTCAAGAACTTCTACGGCGGCGGGTTCGGCTCCGTGCGCGGCTTCAAGCGCAACACCCTGGGGCCCCAGGATACGCCGGCCCTGTTTTGCCGCAGCGCGCCGGATGGACAGCCGGTCAACGGCACCTGCCCCGACGGCAGCGACCCCGTGCCGGTGGACGACCCGGACCCGTTCGGCGGCAACATCCTGGTGGAAGGCAGCGCCGAGGTGATCTTCCCGCTACCGTTTCTGAAAGACCAGCGATCGGTGCAGGCCGCCTTCTTTATCGATGCGGGCAATGTTTTCGATACCGAGTGCAATGAGTCGCAAATCAGCTGTTTTGAACCGGATCTCGGTGAATTGCGCTATTCTGTGGGCTTCGGGGGAACCTGGCTCAGCGGTTTCGGTCCCATCACTGTGAGTCTCGGCAAAGCATTGAATGCCGGCTCCGAGGACGAGGAGGAGTTTTTCCAGTTTTCCCTGGGTCAGACATTCTGATCAACCCTGTTAATCAACCAACGAGTGGAGACGTTTTGTGCGCCATTTAAAAAGTTTTGTTTTTGTTCTCGTCACCCTGTTCAGCACCGTCGCCCTGGCGGCCGAGCAGAAAATCGCCGTGGTCGATCTCGGTGCCGCCATTTTCAGTTCCGAAGTGGCCAAAGCCAGGCAGAACGAGCTTCGTGCGGAGTCCGACTTCGCTTCCCTGCAGGCGAAATACGACAGCACCACCGCGGATATCCAGGCGCTGCAAAAGGATGCGGAAGCCAACCGCATGACCTGGTCCGAGGAGCAGGTTGAATCGTTCCAGAAAAAGATGGAATACCTGCGCGCCGACCTGGAGCTGTTGCAGCGCAAATTACAATCCGAAGTGCGCTCGCTGCAGAACAATATAGTCAACGAGCTGCGGCCCAAGGCCCTGGAGGCTTTGCAGGAAATCGTCAAGGATGAGGGGATCACGCTGCTGTTCCGTTCCGATGCGGTTCTCGTTGCCCAGCCGGATATGGACATTACCGCGAAGCTGACCGACCGACTCAACAAGAAAACCCAGTAACCGCTGGCAATGGCTCGCTCCATCACCCTGCGAGAGCTCGCCCGGCTACTCGATGCCGAGCTGCAGGGTGATCCAGCGTACGAAATTAAAGCCCTCAGTACCCTGCAGGATGCCGGGCCTGGCGAACTGGCTTTTCTGGCATCCAGTGCCTATCGACGTCATCTGACCGGAACCCGGGCCGGTGCGATTATTCTGGCCCCGGGCGATACCGCCGGTTTTGCCGGCAACAAGCTGGTGACCGGCAATCCCTATCTGGCCTATGCGCGGGCTTCCGGGCTCTTTGACCGGGCCCCGATGCCGTCACCCGGTATCCATTCCGCCAGTGTTGTCGACGAGTCCGCTGAAATCGCCCCCTCGGCGTCCATCGGGCCCCTGGCGGTGATCGAGGCCGGTGTCCGTATCGGGGAACAGTGCGTCATCGGCCCCGGCTGTTTCGTCGGTCGGGACTCGGTTATCGGTTCCCATTCGCGGCTTTTCGCCAATGTGAACCTGTATCACGGTGTCATCCTGGGCAGTCGTGTCAGAATCCACAGTGGCGCGGTAATCGGGAGCGATGGGTTCGGCTTCGCTACGGGCAATGATGGTTGGGTGAAAATCCACCAGCTCGGTGGCGTCGAGATTGGCGATGACGTCGAGATCGGCGCCGGTACCACCATCGACCGTGGCGCCCTGGGCAATACCGTAATTGGCAGCGGTGTGATTATCGACAACCAGGTGCAGATTGCCCACAACGTCAAGGTCGGTGACAATAGCGCGCTTGCCGGTTGCGTGGCCATCGCCGGCAGCGCCGTGATCGGCAGGAACTGCGTGCTCGCCGGTGGCGTGGGTATTGTCGGGCATGTCGAGCTCTGTGACGGGGTCACCGTGACGGCGCGTTCGATGATTACAAAATCCATCGCCAGGCCCGGTTCCTATTCGTCGGGAACGCCGTTCAGCGAGACTGCCGAATGGCGCAGGAATGCGGTCCGGTTTGGCCAGCTGGATCGCATTGCGCAGAAGCTTTCCCGTCTCGACAGGCGCGGCAACAAGAAGTAACTCCGTCGCGATTGGCGACAGCACCGAGGATGATGAATGGAAATTAAAGAGATCAAAGAATTCCTGCCCCACCGCTACCCGTTTCTGCTGGTAGACAGGGTGCTGGAGCTGGAGCCGGGGGCCCATATCATCGCCTACAAGAACATCACCGCCAATGAAGACGTTTTTAACGGCCACTTCCCCAATGCGCCTATTTTCCCCGGGGTCATGATTATCGAGGCCATGGCCCAGGCGGCGGGCATCCTCGGCTTTGCCACTGTCGACAAGCGTCCGGACGACAAGAATCTCTATCTGTTCGCCGGTGTCGACGGTGTCCGCTTCAAGCGCCGCGTCATTCCCGGCGATCGTTTGGTACTCGAGGCATCCATCGCCTCGGTGAAGCGCAATATATGGCGTTTCCAGTGTCGCTCCAGTGTCGACGACAAGCTGGCCTGCGAGGCGACCATTCTCTGCGCCCTGCAACAACTGGACTGAGGTCGGGGCAAGACGCCGCCACCCGATATTTTCCCCGTGTTCGCCCGACAGAGGAGAAGGATTTGTCGTACCCGTTGAACAGTCAGGCCGCCGGAGGTGACCGGCCTTGATCGACCCCCGAGCCATTATCGATCCCTCCGCCGTTCTCGGCGACAACGTCCAGGTGGGACCCTGGAGTATCATCGGGCCTGATGTCGAGATCGGCGATGGTACCGTGGTGAACTCCCATGTGGTGATTCGCGGGCCCAGCACCATCGGCCGGAACAACCGGGTCTTCCAGTTTGCCACTGTCGGCGAGGAAACCCCCGACCTGAAGTATCGGGGTGAGGAGACACGCCTGGTGATCGGCGATGACAATATCATCCGGGAAGGGGTCACCATCCATCGGGGCACGGTCCAGGACCGTGGCGAGACCACCATCGGCAGCAATAATCTGTTGATGGCTTACGTGCACGTCGGTCACGATTGTGTCATCGGCGACAACACCATTCTGGTCAATAATGCCTCCCTGGCCGGCCACGTCCACGTGGGGGACTGGGCGATCCTGTCGGGCTACGTACTCGTCCACCAGTATGTCAGTCTCGGCGCCCACAGCTTTGCCGGCGCGGGCAGTTATATTCCCCAGGACGTGCCTCCCTATGTGATGGTCGCCGGCAATCCGGCGGTGCCGCGCACCATCAACAGCGAGGGCCTCAAGCGCAGGGGGTTCGGCAAGGAACAGATCGCCGCCATCAACCGAGCCTACAAGCTGCTCTACCGAAAGGGACTGAAGCTGGAGGACGCGCTTGCACAAATCGGCGGGATGGACGACGCCGCCGAGGTGCTGGCTCCGCTGGTGGCCTTTGTTCGCGCCTCTCGCCGGGGCATTGTCCGCTAACATCCCGGGGCCCCGTGGCCTCACGGCGAAGAGAACCAGTCATGAGGGAAGCACCAGTACGAATCGGCATGGTGGCGGGGGAAGCCTCGGGCGACCAGCTGGGCGCGGCCCTGATCTCCGCCCTGCGTACGTATTATCCCGGTGCCCGGTTCGCCGGTGTCGGCGGCGAGCGGATGCTGGCCGAAGGTTTCGAGAGTCTCTTTCCCCTTGAACGCCTGTCGGTGATGGGCTTTGTCGACCCCCTCAAGCGGCTTCCCGAACTGTTGCGCATGCGCCGCGGCCTTTACCGGTATTTCCTGGACGCCGGCTGTGATTTGGTGCTGGGTATCGATTCCCCGGATTTCAACCTGGGCCTGGAAGCCAGATTGCGTGCGCGGGGCGTACTCACCGCCCATTATGTCAGTCCCTCGGTCTGGGCCTGGCGGCGGGGACGGATCAGGAAAATCGCGCGGGCCGTTGACCGGATGCTGACACTCTTTCCCTTCGAGACGGAATTCTATGAACAGCACGGGGTGCCGGTGACCTTTGTCGGCCACCCGCTTGCAGACCGCTTTCCGGTGGAGCCGGATAGCGGGGATGCCCGCGCCCGCCTGGATCTTTCAGGGGACGGCAAGCTGCTGGCAATCATGCCGGGCAGTCGTCGCTCCGAGGTGGCGTTGATGGGGCCGCTTTTCCTGCGGGTTGCCCGGTGGCTGCTCGAGCGCCATGGCGATCTGCGCCTTGTCATACCGGCCGCCAATCGGGATCGATACCGGCAACTTCGGAATCTTCTGGAAGACCGCCCGGGCCTGCCGGTAGTTCTCGTTGAGGGCCAATCCCACGATGCCATGGCGGCGTCGGACGCGGTCCTGCTGACCTCGGGCACCACCGCGCTGGAAGCCATGCTGCTGAAAAAACCCATGGTGGTTGCGTACCGGATGGGCGCGATGACCTACCGGCTCTTGTCACGGCTTGTCAAAACCCCCTATATTGCCCTTCCCAACCTCATCGCCGGGCGGGCCCTGGTTCCCGAGCTGGTGCAGGACGCGGCCACGGTGGAGGCTCTGGGCAACCATCTGTTACAGGCCCTCTACGACAACGACTACCGGGAGCGCCAGGTTTTGGCCTACACAGACTTGCATCGCCAGCTTCGGGTCGACGCCGCCGAGACCGCGGCGAGGACCCTCGGTGCCATGATCGATGAACGGCGGGCGCGCACATGACCGTGGCGTTGTCATACAAAGGACGTTTGCTCGCCGGTGTCGACGAAGTGGGTCGCGGACCCCTGGCCGGAGACGTAGTCACCGCGGCGGTGATTCTCGACCCCGAGAGGCCCGTCGACGGGCTGGCCGATTCCAAGACATTGTCCGCCGGCAGGCGCCAATCCCTGAGCGAGGAAATCCGCTGCCGGGCCCTGGCCTGGTTTGTGGCCCGGGCATCGGTGGCGGAAATCGACCGCTACAATATCCTCCAGGCCACCCTGATGGCCATGGTCCGGGCCGTGGATGGCCTATCCGTGCGGCCGGAGTTTGTCGCGGTGGACGGTAACCGTCTGCCCAGGTGGCAGTACCGCGCCCAGGCCGTCGTCAGGGGCGACAGCCTCGTGCCCGCCATCAGCGCCGCGGGGATTCTCGCCAAAGTCACCCGCGACGGTGAAATGATGGAATCCGAGCGCCGTTTTCCCGGTTACGGTTTTGCCGAGCACAAAGGCTACGCCACCCCCCGGCACCTGGAGGCCCTGGGCCGGCTCGGTCCCTGTGCCATTCACCGGCGCTCTTTCCGGCCCATCCGGGTGGACGGAGAACAGGGGGATCTGCCGCTTTAGCGGCACCACCCACAAGAAAGATAATTGCCTTACAGGAGGGGAAAGACCGTGATCAAGACGCTGGCCGATTTTTTTACCCGTGTGGTACAGCGCTGGCTGCCCAACGCCTTTTTGTTTGCCATTCTCCTGACACTGGTGGTGCTGATTGCCGGCATGATCAGCGAGGGTCAGTCGGTGACCGCCATGGTGGGGTTCTGGGGCGACGGCGTCTGGGGGCTGCTCACTTTTTCCATGCAGATGGTGCTGATCCTCGTGACCGGCCACGTCTTTTCCAGCAGCCCGCCCATACAGGCTCTGTTGCGCCGCCTGGCCGGCCTAGCCCGCTCCCCGGGCCAGGCAATCATCCTGGTCACCGTTTTTGCCATGCTCGCGTTCTGGATCAACTGGGGTTTCGGCCTGATCGGCAGTGCCCTGGTGGCGAGGGAGATGGCCCGGCGGGTGCGCGGCGTGCACTATCCGTTGCTGGTGGCCTCGGCTTACAGCAGTATCATTATCTGGCACGCCGGCCTGTCGGGCTCGATTCCCCTGAAGCTGGCCGCCGGCGGCTCGGATGCCCTCGGCAAAATGCTGGAGGGGAGGGTGATTCCCGTCTCCGAGACACTCTTCGACTGGCCCAACCTGGTGATCTGCGCGCTCCTGTTGATCACCCTCCCGGTGGTCAACCGCCTGATGATGCCGCCGCCGGAGCAGGTACCGCCGGTGCCGGACTCGCTTTTCGAGGATGAAACGCCGCCGGCGCCTCCCTCCCGGGACCAGATGACCCCGGCCCAGCGCCTGGAACACAGCCGCGTATTCTCTTTTGCCCTGGGCGGTCTCGGCGCCTGGTACCTGGCAGATCACTTCATTCAGGGCGGCGGTATCGACCTGAATACCATCAGCCTGTTATTCCTTACCCTCGGTGTCCTCTTCCACCAGACGCCGGCCAATTATTTGCGCGACTTCCACGAGGCGGTGCGGGGTACCTCGGGAATCGTCCTGCAGTTCCCCCTTTATGCGGGAATCATGGGCATGATGGCCAGTTCCGGGCTGGCGGTTTCCATTTCCCAGGGTTTTGTCGCCCTGTCGACGCCGCAAACCTTTCCTCTCTGGACATTCCTCAGTGCGGGCCTGGTCAATTTTTTCGTGCCTTCCGGCGGCGGCCAGTGGGCGGTGCAGGCGCCCATCGTGATCCCCGCGGCCGATAACCTGGGCGTGCCCCTGAACCGGGCAGCCATGGCGGTGGCTTTCGGGGATGCCTGGACCAACCTTATCCAGCCATTCTGGACACTGCCCATGCTCGCCATCGCCGGGCTCTCCATCAAGGACATCATGGGTTACTGCACCGTGGCCTTGCTCTGGACCGGGCTGGTGATCATGGCGGGCATGGCGTTAATGTATTAAAGGCCGAACGCGCCACGAATCCGGCGCATAATACGGCTGACGCCCGGCAATCGCACCGGTAAACACACCGGCGGCTTCACGTTGAAAGAGACAAACTGATATCCCATGGCAGAACCTTCATTTATCCATTTGCGCGTCCACACCGAGTACTCCCTGGTGGATGGCATCGTCCGTATCGGTTCCCTGATCGGCAAATCCGCGGAGTACGGCATGCCGGCGGTGGCGATCACCGACGTGTGCAATTTCTTTGCCCTGGTGAAATTCTTCAAAGCCGCCCGGGGAGCCGGTATCAAGCCCATTTGCGGCAGCGATTTCCAGGTGGCCCCGCCGGCGCAGGATGCGCCGCCGAGCCAGGTGACGCTGCTGGTGCAGAACGGGGAAGGCTACCGCAACCTGACCCGGCTGATTTCCCGGGCCTACCTGGAAGGGCAGGTTCAGGGCCGGCCCATGCTGCGCCGGGAGTGGCTGGCCGAGCTCGGTGAAGGGCTGATCGTCCTGTCCGGCGGACGCCAGGGCGACGTGGGCCAGGCATTGCTGGCCAACAGGCGGGAACAGGCACAGGCGCTGCTCGACGACTGGCGCCGGGATTTTCCCGACCGCTATTACCTGGAGCTGACCCGCACCGGCCGCGATGGCGAGGAGGATTACCTGCATCGGGCCGTTGAGCTGGCCGGCGCGAACCGGTGCCCGGTGGTGGCCACCAACGACGTCTGCTTTCTCGAACGGGAGCAGTTCGATGCCCACGAGGCCCGGGTCTGCATCAACGAGGGCAGGACCCTGGACGACCCGCGCCGGGAGCGCCGCTACAGCCCCCAGCAGTACCTTCGTTCCGCGGAAGAGATGGCGGAACTGTTCAGCGATATTCCCGAAGCCCTGGCAAACAGCGTCGAGATTGCCAAACGCTGCAGCCTGGAACTGGAGCTGGGCAAGCACTACCTGCCGGAGTACCCCATCCCGGCCGGTTTTACCACCGAGACCTATTTCGAGAAGCTCAGTTTCGAGGGCCTGGAAAAGCGGCTGGCGACCCTGTTCGCGGACAGCGGCGAGCGGGATCGCCGGCGCGGGGAGTACGAGCAGCGGTTGCGTTTCGAGCTGGACATCATCAACCAGATGGGCTTCCCCGGCTACTTCCTGATCGTCATGGACTTTATCCGCTGGGCCAAGGAGAACGATATTCCCGTGGGGCCCGGACGGGGCTCAGGGGCGGGTTCCCTGGTGGCCTACGCCCTGGAGATCACCGACCTGGACCCCCTGGCCTACGACCTGCTGTTCGAGCGCTTTCTCAATCCGGAACGTGTCTCCATGCCCGACTTCGACGTGGATTTCTGCATGGAGAAACGGGACAGGGTCATCGCCTATGTGGCGGAACGCTACGGCCGGGATGCCGTTTCCCAGATCATCACCTTCGGCACCATGGCCGCCAAGGCCGTGGTCCGGGACGTGGCCCGGGTCCAGGGCAAATCCTACGGCCTGGCCGACAAGCTCTCCAAGATGATCCCCCCGGATATCGGCATGACCCTGGGCAAGGCCGTGGAGCAGGAGGAGATACTGCGGGAATTCCTGGAGGAAGACGAGGAGGCCCAGGAAATCTGGGAAATGGCCGTGCAGCTGGAAGGCGTGACCCGCAACGTGGGCAAGCACGCCGGTGGCGTGGTGATCGCACCCACCACACTCATCGATTTCGCGCCCCTGTACTGCGACGAGGCCGGCGGCAGCCTGGTCACCCAGTTCGACAAGGACGACGTGGAACAGGCGGGCCTGGTGAAGTTCGACTTTCTGGGACTGCGTACCCTGACCATCATCGACTGGGCGGTGGCCATGGTGAACGCCAACCGGCAGGCGGACGAGCCTCTCCTGGACATCAACGACATTCCCCTGGACGACGGCCCCAGCTTCGAACTGATGAAGCGGGCCGAGACCACGGCGGTATTCCAGTTGGAATCCCGGGGCATGAAGGAACTGATCCGGCGCCTGCGGCCGGACTGTTTCGAGGACATTATCGCCCTGGTCGCCCTGTTCCGTCCCGGGCCCCTGCAATCCGGGATGGTGGACGATTTTATCAATCGCAAGCACGGCCGTGCCGAGGTGGCCTATCCCCACCCCAGGTACCAGCACCCGGACCTGAAGCCGGTGCTCGGGCCCACCTACGGCATCATCCTCTATCAGGAGCAGGTGATGCAGATTGCCCAGGTGCTCGGCGGCTACACCCTGGGCGGCGCCGACCTGCTGCGCCGGGCCATGGGCAAGAAAAAGGCCGAGGAGATGGCCAAGCAGCGCGAGATCTTTATGGCCGGGGCTGCGAAAAACGGGATCGAAGAGGATCTTGCCGCCAATATTTTCGACCTGATGGAGAAGTTTGCCGGCTACGGGTTCAACAAATCCCACTCCGCCGCCTATGCATTGCTCGCCTACCAGACCGCCTGGCTCAAGGCCCACTACCCGGCGGAGTTCATGGCGGCGGTGCTCTCCGCCGACATGCAGAACACCGACAAGGTGGTGACCCTGGTGGACGAGTGCCGGGCCATGGGCCTGACCATTACGCCGCCCGACGTCAATGTCGGCCAGTACCGGTTTATCGTGTCCCCGGCCGGGGAGATCGTCTACGGTCTGGGCGCCATCAAGGGCCTGGGCGAAGGGCCGGTGGAGAATATCATCGCCGCCCGGGCGGAAGGCGAGCCCTTCGCCGATCTTTTTGATTTCTGCGTCCGGGTGGACCCGCGCAAGGTCAACAAGCGGGCCCTGGAAGCCCTGATCCGGGCCGGCGCCCTGGACAGCATCGGCCCGGATGGCGAACCGGGTTTCGGTCGGGCGGTGATGATGGCCGCCATGGAGGAGGCCGTGGGTCTCGCCGAGCAGCATACCCGCAATGCGGCCAGCGGCATGGGCGACCTGTTTGGAGAATCCGTGGTGGCCAGTGCCCCGGAGATCGGCTATCACTCCTTCAGCAGTGTCCGGCGCTTCACCGTCAAGCAGCGTCTTCAGGGGGAAAAGGAAACCCTGGGGCTTTATCTCACCGGTCATCCGGTGGATGAATATGCCGAGGAGCTGGCCTTTTTCGTGCCCGAACGTATCAGCAACCTCAAACCCTCCCGGGAACCCCAACTGGTGGCGGGGTTGGTGGTGGGCCTGCGTTTTCTTAAGAACAAGAAAGGCGAGGGCATGGCTTTTATGGTGCTCGACGATCGTTCCGGCCGGATCGAGGTGGCGGTATTCGCCGACCGGTTCCGGGACAACCGGGAAAAGATAGTCAAGGATGCGCTGCTGGTGGTCGAGGGCCAGGTCAGCGAGGACGACTACACCGGTGGTTTCAAGATGCGCGCCGATAAAGTGCAAACTCTTTACGAGGCACGTCAGGCCTATATCAAGGGCATCACGCTCGATCTCGGTCGCGAGCACCTCAATGGCCAGCGCGGCGGCGCGGAACTGTCGCGGATTCTCGAACCCTTTCGCAGCGGCCGGTGCCCGGTGATGGTCCGCTACCGGGGCCGGGAGGCCACCGGACAGGTGCGGTTGTCGCCGGACTGGGCCGTTTACCCGGAGGACGAGCTTTTGCACAGGCTGCGCGAAAGTTACGGCTTCAACGCCGTTCAACTGGAATATTGAACGCTGGCGGGCAGAGCGCCGCGGCCCGGCCAGGGATCTTTCGGCGTTGGCCGGATTCTTTGCGGCAAGACGCCGTTCACGGGAGGGCGGGGACCGTTTTCAAGTACACTGGTATATAATGCCTTCGGCATGTACATTAGCACCCGCGAGCCCAGGTGACAGGATTTCCTCACGATATGAATTTGAATTATCTCGATTTTGAGCAGCCCATCGCCGAACTCGAAGCGAAAATCGAAGAGCTGCAGTTGGTGGGCAACGATAACGAAATCAACATCTCGGAAGAGATCGCCAAGCTCCAGGATAAATCCCAACGGCTCACCGAGAGCATCTATTCCGATCTGTCCGCCTGGCAGATCGTAAAAGTCGCGCGCCACCCCCAGCGTCCCTACGCCGTGGATTATATCGAGCGAGTTTTCGACGATTTCGACGAACTCCACGGCGACCGGCATTTCGGGGACGACAAGGCCATCGTCGGCGGTGTCGCCCGCCTCGACGGCCAGCCGGTGATGGTCATCGGCGAGGAAAAAGGCCGGGGTGTCAACGACAAGATCTACCGGAACTTCGGCATGCCCAAGCCCGAGGGCTATCGCAAGGCCCTGCGCCTGATGGAAATGGCCGAGCGCTTCCGGATGCCGGTCCTGACACTCATCGACACCCCCGGCGCTTACCCTGGAATCGACTCCGAGGAACGGGGCATCAGTGAGGCCATCGCCCGGAATATGGCGGTCATGTCCCGGCTGCGCACGCCCATTATCTGCACGGTGATCGGCGAGGGCAGTTCCGGCGGGGCCATCGCCATCGGCGTCGGCGACTGGCTCAACATGCTGCAATACGCCACCTACTTCGTGATTTCCCCGGAGGGTTGCGCCAATATTATCTGGAAGACCGTCGACAAGGCGCCCCAGGCCGCCGAGGCCATGGGGGTCACTTCCACCGTGTTGGAGGAGCTGGGGATTGTCGACGAAACCATCCCGGAACCCCTGGGTGGTGCCCACCGGGATATCGATGCCATGGCCGGCACCCTCAAGACCCGCCTCGCCGACCAGCTGGGCCGGCTCAAGGGCATGCCCCTGGATGAGTTGCTCGCCAAGCGCTTCGACCGGCTTATGTCCTACGGGAATACCTGAAGGCTGTCATGACCCCCGGCGGGAGTGAAATCCTCGCTCCCTGGCTCGACCGGCTGCGGCGGGCCCCCCGTCTCTACGTGGGTTTCAGCGGCGGTCTCGATTCCACCTTTCTCCTCGATGCCCTCATCGCTACGGTGCCGGCGGCGCGCATTTGCGCCGTTCACGTCAATCACGGCCTGTCGCCTCACAGCGACGACTGGCAGGCGCGGTGCGAGGCTTTCTGCCATGATCGGGGTATCGACTGCCGGGCCCGGCGCGTGCGCGTTGTTGCGGCGGGGGAGGGACTGGAAAGCGCCGCCCGAAGGGCCCGCTACGCTGTCTTCGAGCAGGTGCTGGAGGCGGGCGACCTCCTGTTGCTGGCGCACCATCTCGACGACCAGGTTGAAACCGTGCTCTACCGCCTTTTGCGCGGCTCAGGTCCCAGGGGGCTGGCGGGTATGCCGGCAGAGCGGGGACTGGGGCGGGGTACACTGGTGCGGCCCCTGCTGCATGTGGAGCGACACCGGCTGGAAACCTGGGCCCGGGAAAAGGGCCTGACCTGGATTGAGGACGAGGCCAATCGCGATTTCGCCTTTGATCGCAATTTCCTGCGCCATCGTTTGTTGCCCGTGATTGAATCCCGCTGGCCCGATTACCGGCAGCGCCTGGCCCGCAGCGCCGGACTCTGCGCACGCAGCGACGATCTGGCCGGCGAAGTGGCCGGGGCCGACCTCCCGGCACTTGGCGAGCGTCCCGAAAAGCTCGGCTGGAGCCTGGATCTTGGTGCTTTTCGCCGCCTCACGGTGGCGCGCCGGGAGAACCTGCTGCGTCACTGGGTCCGGGATCGGGGCCTGGGTGGTCCCGGTCACGGTGTCATCGAATCGGTGCTCGACGACTTATTGCCCGCGCGCGACGATGCCCGGCCGGTGGTGGCCTGGCGCGGCGGATCGTTCCGCCGTTACCAGGGTCGTCTCTATCTGCTGCCGCCTCTGGATCCGGTCGCATTTCCCGACCAGGTAACCTGGGATGCCCGATCACCGCTGACCCTTCCCGACGGCGGCCGGCTTACGGCCGAAAAAGTGGACGGGCGCGGTTTGCGGCTTGCGGACGGCACCGACCTGTTGATCGGGTTCCGGCGTGGCGGTGAGCGCTGCACCCCCGAAGGGCGGCCGGGTTCCGCACCCCTGAAGAAACTGGCCCAGGAGTATTGCCTGCCCCCGTGGTTGCGGGAGCGGGTCCCGCTGATCCATGTTGGCGGTTCCCTGGCAGCCGTGGGCGACAGCTTTGTCTGTGCGGGTTTTGCCGCCGGTCCCGGCGAAACCGGCCTGGTTTTTACCTGGCGCTATCCGCACTGCTGATAGATAACCTGCCGGTTCCCCGCCCGGGGGGCGCTTTTTTTCGGCATTGGCAAGGGTCAATTCCGCGCCGTGCCAATTGAGCAGGGCGGGCCTTTCTGGTAGTCTGATCTCCCATCTCTAGGAAGGTGGCTGCCGCTCATTCTCTCCCCGGTTGGCTTGCTTTCTGGCACAGAGTTTCCATCAGCCAGCAATACACAAGGGCCCCAATGACGCGTTTTATCTTTGTAACCGGTGGCGTTGTTTCTTCCCTGGGTAAGGGCATTGCTGCGGCCTCCCTGAGTGCGGTGCTCGAGGCCCGCGGTCTCAAGGTCACGGTCCTCAAGCTCGACCCCTACCTCAATGTCGATCCGGGCACCATGAGCCCCTTCCAGCACGGCGAGGTTTTCGTCACCGAGGACGGCGCCGAGACCGACCTGGACCTGGGCCACTACGAACGCTTCCTGCGCTCCAAGATGACCCGCTTCAACAACTTCACCAGCGGTCAGGTCTACGAGACCATCCTGCGCCGTGAACGCCGCGGCGATTACCTGGGGGGCACCGTCCAGGTGATTCCCCATGTGACGGACGAAATCAAGCGCCGTATCCTCCAGGGCGGTGACGATGCCGATATCGCCGTCGTGGAGATTGGCGGCACGGTGGGCGATATCGAGTCCCAGCCCTTCCTGGAAGCGATCCGCCAGCTCAAAGTGGAACTGGGCAGTGCCCGGGCCCTGCTGATTCACCTGACCCTGGTGCCTTATATTGCCACGGCCGGAGAGACCAAGACCAAGCCCACCCAGCACTCGGTGAAGGAGTTGCGCTCCATCGGCCTGCAACCCGATGTGCTCCTGTGCCGGTCCGAGGTGGAAGTGGACGCGGGCCAGCGTCGCAAGATCGCCCTGTTCACCAACGTGGAGGAGCGGGCGGTGGTACCGCTGATGGATGCGGATACCATTTACCGGATCCCCATGCACCTTCATCAGTGGGGTCTCGATCAGTTTGTGGTGGAACGGTTTGGCCTGCAATGTCCGCCCGCGAACCTTGGCGAATGGGAGTGGGTTGCCGACAACCAGCTGCATCCCGAGTACGAAATCACCGTGGCCATGGTGGGCAAGTACATGGAGCTGCTCGATGCCTACAAGTCCCTGAACGAGGCCCTGGAGCACGCCGGAATCCATCATCGCACCCGGGTCAACATCCGCCACCTGGACTCCGAAGACCTGCAGGAAGACCTGTCCCTGCTGCGCGGCTGTCACGCCATACTGGTCCCCGGTGGCTTTGGCGAGCGGGGGGTGGAAGGCAAGATCCGGGCAGTTCGCTACGCCCGTGAACAAAATATTCCCTACCTGGGCATCTGCCTGGGTATGCAGGTGGCGGTCATCGAGTTCGCCCGGGATGTGGTGGGCCTCGAGGGCGCGAACAGCACCGAGTTCGACCGGTCCACGCCGCACCCGGTGGTGGGGCTGATCACCGAGTGGATAGACCGCACCGGCAGTGTCGAGAAGCGTTCCGAGGAATCCGACATGGGCGGCACCATGCGCCTGGGTTCCCAGTCCGCGCGTCTCGAACCGGACTCCCGTATCGCCAAAATCTACGGCGGCACCGAGATCACCGAGCGGCACCGGCATCGCTACGAGGTCAACAGCCACTATGTGGCCCAGTTGCAGCAGTCGGGCCTGAAGGTCGGCGGTTGGTCCGAAGTGAACAATCTGGTGGAGACCATCGAACTGCCCGACCATCCCTGGTTCGTGGCCTGCCAGTTCCACCCGGAATTCACCTCCACTCCTCGGGACGGGCATCCGCTGTTCTCCAGTTATGTTCGGGCGGCCCTGGATTTCGCGGAAAAACACCCGGAGGGAGCGGCCGCCCAATGACCGCGATCACTGTTCAGGTAGCCGACATTCCCGTGGGCAACGACAGGCCGTTTGTCCTTTTCGGCGGCATGAATGTCCTGGAATCCCGGGACCTGGCGTTGAGGGTCGCCGAGCACTATGTGTCGGTCACGGCAAGGCTCGGCATCCCCTATGTCTTCAAGGCCTCCTTCGACAAGGCCAACCGGTCTTCCATCCATTCCTACCGCGGGCCCGGCCTGGAAGAGGGCCTGAAGATCCTTGCCGAGATCAGGGACCAATTCGGCGTGCCGGTACTCACCGATGTCCACGAACCGCACCAGGCGGCGCCAGCGGCGGAAGTCTGCGACGTGATCCAGCTGCCGGCCTTCCTGGCCCGGCAGACCGACCTGGTTACGGCCATGGCTGCCACCGGTGCCGTGATCAATATCAAGAAGCCCCAGTTCATCAGTCCCGCCCAGATGGCCAATATCGTCGAGAAGTTCCGCGAGTGCGGCAACGAACGCCTCATGCTGTGCGAGCGGGGCAGCACGTTCGGCTATGACAACCTGGTGGTGGACATGCTCGGTTTCCGGACCATGATCGAAGCCGGCGGCGGTCTGCCCGCCATTTTCGACGTGACTCACGCCCTGCAGATGCGCGACCCCGGTGGCGCCGCCTCCGGCGGTCGCCGCCGCCAGGTGGCGGAACTGGGCCGCGCCGGCATGGCAGTGGGGCTTGCGGGGCTTTTCCTGGAGGCGCACCCGGAGCCCGACAAGGCCCTCTGCGACGGCCCCAGCGCCCTGCCGCTGGCCAGGCTGGAGCCTTTCATCCAGCAAATGAAGGCCGTCGACGATCTGGTCAAAAGCCTTCCGGACCTGGACATCGACTGAACCCGTTTTTTAAGGATTCCGCCGCGCCACCGGCACCCCGGCGGGGCAAGCAACCATAGGCCGGGCCGAATTGCGGGCCCGGGAAGAGATTGGAGAGAGCGTACATGAGCAAGATTACCGATATTCGCGCCTGGGAAGTGCTGGATTCCCGGGGAAATCCCACGGTCAACGCCGACGTGGTTCTGGAAAGCGGCGAAGTGGGCAGTGCCTGCGCGCCCTCCGGGGCCTCGACCGGCTCCCGGGAGGCCCTGGAACTGCGCGACGGCGACAAGTCCCGGTATCTGGGCAAGGGCGTGCTCACCGCCGTGAGCAACGTCAACACCAGCATTCGCGAACTGCTCCTGGGCAGGGATGTTACCGATCAGCGCGAGCTGGACCGGCTGATGATCGAGGCGGACGGCACCGAGAACAAGGCCAGGTTCGGCGCCAATGCCATTCTGGCGGTATCCCTGGCCGCGGCCAGGGCCGCCGCCCTGGCAAAGAAAGTGCCCCTTTACGCCCATATCGCCGACGTCAATGGTTCCGCCGGTCACTACAGCATGCCGGTGCCCATGATGAATATCCTCAATGGCGGCGAGCACGCGGACAATAACGTCGATATCCAGGAGTTCATGATCCAGCCGGTGGGCGCCCCCACCTTCGCCGAGGCCCTGCGAGTGGGTGCCGAGATCTTCCACGCCCTCAAGAAAGTGCTGAAGGCCAGGGGCCTCAACACCGCCGTGGGTGACGAGGGCGGTTTTGCCCCCGACCTGGCTTCCAACGCCGATGCCCTGAAAGTCATCCGGGAAGCGGTGGAAACCGCCGGCTACCAGCTCGGAAAAGACGTCACCCTGGCCCTGGATTGTGCCTCCTCGGAGTTCTACAAGAACGGCCAGTACGACCTGGCGGGGGAGGGTAAGATCTACAGCGCCGAGGGATTCACCGATTTCCTCGCCGAGCTTTGCGATCAATACCCCATCATCTCTATCGAGGATGGCCAGGACGAATCCGACTGGGATGGCTGGAAATACCAGACCCAAAAACTGGGCGACCGGGTTCAGCTGGTCGGCGATGACCTGTTCGTGACCAATACCCGGATCCTCAAGGAGGGCATCGATAAGGGAGTGGCCAACTCCATCCTTATCAAGTTCAACCAGATCGGCTCGCTGTCCGAAACCCTTGATGCCATTCGCATGGCCAAGGACGCCGGCTACACCGCGGTCATCTCCCACCGGTCCGGCGAGACCGAGGATACCACCATCGCCGACCTGGCGGTGGCCACCGCCGCCGGCCAGATCAAGACCGGCTCCCTGTGCCGTTCCGACCGCGTCGCCAAGTACAACCGCCTGCTGCGTATCGAGTCCGAACTGGACGGCACCGCGCCCTACAACGGTATCGACGAGTTCAAGCGGCGCTAACGGGCTGCCGGTAGGAACACGGGAGAAACCTTCCATGATCGGCGCTACCGTTACCATGAGAGTCAACCCGGGCAAGATCGGGGAATTCGAACGCCTTTACCGGCAATTGGCCGAGCAGGTGCGCAGTCGCGAGGAAGGGAACTTCCAATATGAACTGTTCCGGTCGGCGGATGACCCGAATACCTACAAAACCATGGAGCAATACCGGGATCATGCCGCCATTGAGGCGCATCTGCGCACCGAGCACATTAAACGGCTTGGCCCGGCTCTATCGGCACTCCTGGTCGAAGAACCGGTGATCGAGATAGTTGGCGATAAGGTTGTTTTCAAACAGGGCGGTCGTTAGCGCCTCCACGGGCCCGCCGGTTTCCCATTGTCGCCGGTGGCGATTAGAATGGGATTTTATCGGCCACACCCGGGTTGCCATGCGTTGGATTGTCGGACTTCTGGTTCTCCTGTTGATCGGGCTGCAGTATCGACTGTGGTTCGGTGAGGGCAGTCTCGCCCAGAAAACGGAGCTGGAACGCCAGCTGGCCGAGCAGCGGATCCGCAACGAGCAACTGGCCGAGCGCAACCATATCCTGGCCGAGCAGGTGGCCGGACTGAAATCCGGGCTCGAGGCGGTGGAGGAGCGGGCGCGTATCGACCTGGGCATGATCGACGAGGGCGAGACTTTCTACCTGGTGGTGGAAGAGCGACCCCGTTCCGGCAAGACGGAAAGATCGGAGGCCGGCCAATGAATTTCTGGTTTGTGGTGCCCGCCGCCGGCGTCGGCACCCGCTTCGGGGGCGACCGCCCCAAACAGTACGTGCCTATCAACGGCCGGCCGGTAATCACCCACACCCTTGAGCGGCTGCTCGCCATTCGTGGCGCGGGAGTCCTGGTGGCCCTGCATCCCGACGACGACTGGTGGCCTTCCCTGGCCATGGCCGGTGATCCCCGCATTGAAACCGTGGCCGGCGGTGAGCACCGGGCCGAGTCCGTGGCCAACGCCCTGGCCGCTCTCGCTGACCGGGCCGGCGGGGATGACTGGGTGCTGGTCCACGATGTGGCCCGGCCCTGTGTGGATCCCGCCGATATCAGCCGCCTTATGGAGGTCCTGGCCAATGATCCGGTGGGCGGTATTCTCGGCGTGCCCCTGGCCGATACCGCCAAGCGGGTCGCGCCCTCGGGCATCATCGAGGGAACCGAGGACCGGACCCGTCTGTGGGCAGCCCAGACGCCCCAGATGTTTCGCTACGGTCTGCTTCGGGAAGCCCTGGGGCGCGCCCTGGCGGCGGGCATAGTGCCCACGGATGAATCCGCGGCCCTGGAGAGAATGGGGCTGTCCCCGAAAATGATCCAGGGGCGCGCCGATAACCTCAAACTCACCCGGCCCGAGGATGTGGTGGTGATTGGCGCGATCCTGGAAGCCCAGGCGGATGCAGCGGCAACTGGCGCACCGCGGGAACAGGCATTGTGATCGTGCGCATCGGCCACGGCTATGATGTCCATGCTTTCGGTCCTGGCGACCATCTGGTGCTCGGCGGCGTTCGGATACCCTTCAGGCATGGATTCGTTGCCCATTCCGACGGCGATGTCCTGATTCACGCCCTGTGCGATGCTCTCCTGGGAGCCGCAGCGCTGGGGGATATCGGCCGGCATTTTCCCGATTCCGACCCCCGTTTCGCGGGCATCGATAGCCGGCGCCTGCTGCGCCATGTAAGGGAGTTGTTGTCGGAGCGAGGCTTTGCCCTGGGCAATGCCGATATGACGCTGGTCGCTCAGTCTCCCAGAATGACGCCCCACCTGGAGGCAATGACGGCCAATCTGGCGGCGGACTGCCGGACAGAAACGGACCGGATCAATATCAAGGCGACCACCACGGAAAAGCTGGGGTTTGTCGGACGGGAAGAGGGAGTCGCCTGTCATGCCGTCGTTTTACTCTGCCCCAAAAACTGATTCACCCTGCCTCGAAAGACGCCTTAAGCGTGGCGAATATTCCCGGAATGGCCCTGTTTGCCGCCGCGGGAGCCTCCCGGCACGGTTGACCGGGAAATTGCCAAAAGCTCGGGGAATCTGGCGTCGTGATCAGCCGTTTTCGGGAGCGCTGTCGGGAGTGGTCTGGTCGTCCGGGTGGCCCAGGCTTTCCAGTATGTATTGAACCCGCTCTTCCGGATGCATGTCATGATGCTCGAGCCGGTCGACCAGTTCCAGGCGATGCCGCAGGCCGATGCCGTTGGCGATCTGCACGGCGAGACCGGGTCGGGCGTTGAGCTCGAGGATCATGGGGCCGCGGCTTTCGTCGATAACGAAGTCGCAGCCGATATAGCCCAGGTTGGTCATGTCGTAACATTTGGCGGCGAGCAGCAGCAGGTCGTTCCAGTCCGGGATCGCCAGGTCGCTGAAGCTGACCCCGGTATCCGGGTGGTGCTCCACCAGATAGTCCCTTTGCACGGCCTGGAGCGCCCGGCCATTGCGAATGTCCAGGCCCACGCCCACGGCGCCCTGGTGGAGGTTGGCCTTGCCGTCGGAGAGGTGGGTCGGGCAGCGCATCATGGCCATGATGGGGAAACCCCGGTAGACGATTACCCGGATATCCGGCAGCCCCTCGTAACTGAAGTGCAGGAGCCTGGGCAGGCCCCGCACAAGATATTCGATAATGGCAGTGTCGGGCCTGCCCCCCAGGCTGTAGACCCCGCTGAGGATGTTGGCGATATCGTGGCGAATGTCCTGGAGAGTGACCACCTTGCCGCTGGGCTTAACGAAATCATCGCCTTCCCGGCCGGAAATCACGACAATGCCCTTGCCGCCGCTGCCGCGCAGGGGTTTGACGGCGAAGCCGCTCAGGGGGTTGAGCAACTGGCCCAGATCGCGCAGCTCCCCGGTGTAGCGAATCACGCCATAGAGTTCGGGCACGACAATATTGTGCCGGCGCGCCGCTTCCTTGGTCTTGAGCTTGTCGTCCACCAGGGGAAAATAGCGGCGCTCGTTATAGCGGGCGATGTAAGCCACATTCCGCGCGTTCATGCCCAGAATGCCTTTTTTACGCAGTGCCGAGGCCGTTTTCCAGATCATTTGTCGACCAAAAAGCGGAAGCGCTTCAGTTCGGAGAGCCGGTAGCCGGTGTATTGGCCCAATACCAGGATAAGCCCCAGTTCCACCAGCAGGATCTCGGGGAAATTGTAGGTCAGGTGCTCGATCAGGTCGTTGGTCATCAGGCCATAGGCGATGATGGCCACGATCAGGCTGCCACCGCCCTGAATCATCACCTCCCGGGGGCCGTCTTCTTCCCAGATGATGGACATGCGCTCAATGGTCCAGGCGATGATAATCATCGGAAAGAAGGTAATGCTCAGAACCTGGTCGATGCCGAGCTTATAACTGAAGATACTGAACCCGGCCATCAGAATCACCACGGTAATGAGCACCGCCGCCAGTCGCGCCACCATCAGCAGGTCAAGCCGGCTCAGGTAGGAGCGTATCCACAGGCCGGCGGCCACCAGGGTCAACAGGATGGCGACGCCGGTAACCAGGGTTGTCTGGATAAAGGCCAGGGCGATCAGCACCGGCATGAAAGTGCCCGATGTGCGCAGGCCTACCAGTATCCGGAAAATCACCACCACCAGCGCGCCGATGGGCACCAGCAACAGCGACTTGAAGATGTTCTGGTTGTCGATGGGCAGGCTGTAGATATTGAAATCCACCAGGGCCACGGCGTCGCTGCGGGCTTCCTGAAGAGCGACTGCCTTGGCGGAGATGTCGTTGCCCAGCACCGAGAAGCGTATCTTGGAATTCTCGCCGCCCACCACGTCCAGAAGGGACTGCCCGCCCCGCTGCCACATAAAGAAGTTTTCGGGGATGCCCGGGGTCGCGGTCTTGGGATCGAACGGGTGCCATTGTTCGCCATCGTGAATTTCGATCAGTTCTACCGGGCGCTGATTGTACAGACGGTTTTCCAGGTAGATCCCACGGATCATGCGGGCGGGGATGTCCGCCTCGGCGAGCAGGTCCAGGGCCAGCTGCGCGGGGCTGGCGCCACTGCTGATCTGGTATAGCAGTTCGGCATCCTGGGAGATGGAAGGGCCGTTCATCAACTTGAGTAACTGGCGGGTAAAGCTGACATCATCGGATGACAGCTCCCGCGCGGTGCGTACCAGCCCGGACGCCACCTCCCGCACCCCCGGTCCCCAGTTCGGGGACCCTACCTTGGGCGCAAGTGACGGCGGTGCGGACTGGGCTCCTGTTGCCGGTCCCTCGGCGATTTTCAGGCGGTAGTAGAGGGTCTGGGCGCCGATGGCGTTACGGCGGGTCCAGACGGCCCGGCGCTGGAGTTCCCCTTCCACCACGAAACCATAGCCGGCCGAGGCGAAGTACTCGTCGAGGATGCTGTACTCGGTCTGGGGCTGGGGCAGGGCCAGGTTTACCGTTACCGGCCCGTCCTGGGCGTCAAAGGCGATCTGGGCCTCGATACTCCAGACCTTGCGCTCTTCATCGGGTAGCAGGGGAAAATGCAGGACCGCCACCTTGTAGACCGTGAGGCCCAGCCCGATCAGGGTGAAAAGGATGGCAAAGAGATAGACCTGGCCTTTGGGCGACATGGCGACTCCGCTATTTGGCGATCAGCTGTTGGCCGACGTCGACGACGGCATTGTCGCGGAGCAGGTCGCGACCCACCAGCAGCGGGTACTCCATTTCCGACCGGTCGGCCAGGGAGACCTCCACGTTCTGGCTGACGGATCCCATGGTGAGCTTGAGCAGGACCACCAGGCGGCGCTCGAAGCCGTCCAGTTCGGCCTGCTTGACCCGGACCCGGTGCAGGACCTCACGCTCCAGGGTAATGGGGTCGCCGTCGGGGTTGTCGATATTGAACCGGACCCAGCGCTCGCCATCCCGTTCGAAGCGAACGATATCAGTGGCATGGATGGACGTTCCCGTGGCGCCGGTGTCGATGCGCGCCGTATAGACGATACCCGGCGGAGTCACTTTCACCTGTTCCACCTCGCCCACCATGATCTTGCCGTCCAGGTGGGTGGGGCATGCGGGGCATTTTATTTTGGGAATCGCCGGGCAGGGAATGGTTTCCGAGGGTTCCGGCTCGGGGCAGGTCAGGGTGATTTCGCGGGGGAAGGTCATTAACTCCCCTTCGGGGCGGATGGGCGTTTCCGGAGGTGGCGGTTCGGCGGCGGGCGTTTCCGTCTGCGCAAGGAAAGGCGCCTGACAGCCGGCCATCATGAGGGTAACAGCGACCAGGCCGAGCCAGGCCATCAGGTTTCCGGTAACGCCTTTATTCATAAATTTCTTCAGTAATTTGACCCAAAAGTGTGCAATGTTGCTGTCTGGTGAGCAGGTAATGATAATCTCTGCCGCCGCCCTTGGAAAGCGAACCGTCCTGGCTCCACTGAAGCCGCTATCCTGCCTGCAGAGGGGCATCCGCACAACTCGACCGGGTTTATAATGGCTGACGACGTAAAAAACACCTTTTCCCTGGCGTTTCCCCGGGCTCTCGGCGAGCCGGCCTGGAGTGCCGGTTTCCGGCGCGAATTCGAGGACTTTCGGGTGGACGAAGAGCTCGGCTTCGAGCCGTCCGGCGAGGGCGAGCACTTTCTGGTCCGCATTCGCAAAACCAACCAGAACACCCGCTGGCTTGCCGGGTGGCTGGCACAAGCCTGTGGTGTCGACGAGAGCGCCGTGGGCTATTGCGGACTCAAGGATCGTCGGGCTATCACCAGCCAGTGGTTCAGCATCCAACTGCCCGGCACGGCCGCCCCCTCGCTGCCGGCCTCGCCGGGAATTGAGGTGCTGGCACGGACCCGGCATCACCGGAAACTGCGGCCGGGCATGCACCGGGGCAATGGTTTTGTCATCAGGCTCCGGGACCTTGAGTGCGACCGGGATGCTTTGGCTGCGCGCCTGGAGATGGTGGCGGGGGAGGGTGTGCCCAACTATTTCGGGGAGCAGCGTTTCGGAATCGGCGGCGGCAACCTGGTGGAGGCTGCCGCCATCGTCGCCCGCCGGTCACCGCGATTTCGCGGCCGCCGGGGCGGGCTTTATTTGTCGGCGGCCCGTTCCTGGCTTTTCAACCAGGTCCTCGCCGCCAGGGTTTCCGACGGCACCTGGAACAGGCCGCTGGCGGGGGAAGAGAGCGGCCACCCTAGGGGACCCCTCTGGGGCCGGGGCCGCAACCCGGCACCGGGCGCGGTGGCAGAACTGGAGGCGGCCGTGCTGAGTTCCTGGCAATCCTGGTGCGAGGCCCTGGAACACAGCGGCCTGTCCCAGGAGCGCCGGGACCTGATCCTGGTGCCCGGGGATTTTCGCTGGCAGTGGCAGGGCCGGGACCTGGAACTGGCTTTCTCCCTGCCGCCCGGCACCTATGCCACCGCCGTGCTCAGGGAGCTCGCCCGGCTGAAGGCACCCGAACCCGCGCTGGCGGTGGAGCCATAGCCTGGCGCTGAGGGTTTCATTCCGATGTTGAACGGTGCCCGGCCCGACCGTTAAAGCGCCGGGAGCCTGTGCTATAGTGCGATTTTTAAAACAAGCGGCGAGAGGGGACTCGGTGAATTCCATTGATCTTGGCGGCGTGGGCATGACTTCCCAGCGCACCCGCGAGCGATTGATCGAGCGGCTGAGGGAACGGGGAATCGACAACGAGAGAGTGCTGGAAGTGATGCGCGTCATGCCCAGGCACATTTTCCTCGATGAGGCCCTGTCCCATCGCGCCTACGAGGACACGGCCCTGCCCATCGGTTATTCCCAGACCATATCCCAACCCTATATTGTCGCCCTTATGACCCAGTTGCTGCTCGCCGCCGGGCCCCGGGCCAGGGTGCTGGAAGTGGGTACCGGCTGTGGTTACCAGGCGGCAATACTGTCCCAGCTGGTGGACCAGGTCTACACCGTGGAGCGTATCAAGCCCCTGCTGGCGAAAGCCCGGGAACGTTTCCGGCTGCTGGGCTTGCGCAATGTGACCGCGCTTCACTCCGACGGCGGCTTGGGCTGGGATCAGCACGCGCCCTACGACGCCATTATCACCACTGCCGCCCCCCGACAGGTGCCCGAAGAGCTACTTTACCAGCTGGCGCCGGATGGCCTGCTGGTCATTCCCGTGGGCACCGACGACGGCCAGGAGTTACGCGTCATCCATCGCCAGGGCGATTCCAGTCACTTCGAGGAAGAGGTGGTGACCCACGTCAAGTTTGTGCCGCTGCTCAGCGGCGTCGCCCGCTAAACCCGTCCTGCATCGTGCCGGCAAAGCGCAATTACCTGCTCCTCTATGCCAAGGGCCTGGCAATGGGCGCCGCCGACGTGGTGCCCGGTGTTTCCGGCGGCACCATTGCGTTTATCAGCGGTATCTACGAGGAACTGGTGAACTCCATACGCTCGGTCAATGTCGGGGCCGTGCGCTGCCTGTTCCGGGAGGGTTCCGGGGCTTTCTGGAACCGGATCAACGGCACTTTCCTGGCGGTCCTGGCGGCCGGTATCGTCACCAGCGTATTCACTCTCGCCAGGGGGGTGAGCGTGGCCCTCGACCAATACCCGCTCCTGCTCTGGTCTTTTTTCTTCGGCCTGATAGCGGCGTCGATCTTCTATGTCGTCAGGCAGCAGCAACACTGGCGGCCTCGGGAGTGGCTGGGCCTGGGGGGAGGAACGGCAGTGGCCGTGCTGACGGCGCTGTCGCCGCCCCTCGTCCTGGAACCCACGGCCCCGACGGTGTTTTTTGCCGGCATGCTGGCCATCTGTGCCATGATCCTGCCGGGGATATCGGGAAGCTTTATTCTGTTGCTGATTGGCATGTACCCGGTGCTTATCGACGCCCTGACCGGCTTCGACCTGGCGCGCCTGGGCCTGTTCGGGGCCGGCGCCGCCGTCGGGCTGATGGCCTTTGCCAATGTGCTTTCCTGGTTGCTGGATCACCACCACAGCACCACTCTGTCGGTGCTCACGGGCTTTCTCGCCGGTTCCCTGCTGACAGTCTGGCCCTGGAAAATCGGCGGCGGCACCTCGGTGGCGCCGGAGTTGTTATTGCCAGGCACCTATGCCGATCGGGTTGCCGATCCACGCATGCTGGAGTGTCTGGCCGCCCTGGTGGCGGGCCTGTTATTGGTTTTGGCTCTGGAGTACCTTGGTGCGAAGGGAAGGTCGGCGAGCGGGCGATCCATTTGAGGAGGGCACTTTTTGCGACAGGGGCTGATCACACTGTGGCCGGTGCTGGCATTGTCCGCTGTCCTTGCCGCCTGCCAGGCACCGCCGCCCGCTCCGGTTATCGAGCGGGACCAGCCTCCCAGCCAGCGTATTGACGAACACCTGGTCTCCCGCGGCGAGACCCTCTACTCCATCGCCTGGCGCTATGAACTCGATGTAGCCAAACTGGCGGCGGCCAATGGCCTGGCGCCTCCCTATACCATCCATGTGGGTCAGACCCTGACCCTGGATACCAGCAAGACGGTTCCGCGCCGGGCCAGGCGGGATTCGGGGGACAGTGCGGTGACCGTGGCGCAATCACCCCGCAATGCGGAAGACCGTCGCAAAGCCGGGAGCGCAGGTGAATCCCGCCCCTCAGGTTCCCGGGCGACACTTCCCCCACAGCCCAGCCTGCCGTCCGGGCCCTGGTCCTGGCGGTGGCCGGTGACCGGCAAGGTGACCCGGGAATACGATGTCAATCGTGTGTTTAAGGGTATCAATATCAGGTCTTCGCCCGGCACTGCCGTCAAGGCGGCGGGGCCCGGTGTGGTGGTCTATGCCGGCAGCGGCTTGCGCGGATACGGGCGCCTGGTCATCGTCAAGCACAGCGACGTCTATTTGAGCGCCTACGCCCACAACCGCGCCATTTTCGTGGATGAGAATCAGTCGGTCAGCCAGGGCGAGACCATCGCCGAAGTGGGGGGCGATCCGGCGAACCGCGATCGGCTCTACTTCGAAATCCGCAAAAACGGCAAGCCAGTGGACCCCCTCCGTTTGTTGCCGAGACAATAGCGCCTTTTAAACGGGCGTGTTAGTCTTGACGACCCTGACCTTTTCAGTGGTTCTTCAGCAGTAAGGAGTATCAATGGCGGACGACGAGACTTTGCCCGACGAGCTCAGCGAGCCCACGGGTCGCGGCGAAGAAGACGATGGGAAGCTGGAGGAGACCGAGGATAAGGAAGCGGCCGGTATCGCATCCGACTACAGTGGCGAGGCGCTCGATGCCGCCAGCATGTACCTCCGGGAAATCGGCTATGCGCCGCTGTTGACCGCCGAGGAAGAGGTCTATTTTGCCCGTAAGATCCGCCAGGGCGACGATTCCGCCCGCAAGCGCATGATCGAGAGCAACCTGCGCCTGGTGGTCAAGATAGCCCGTCGCTATGTCAATCGGGGCCTGGCTCTGCTGGACCTGATCGAGGAGGGAAACCTGGGCCTGATCCGGGCGGTGGAAAAATTCGATCCGGAGCTCGGTTACCGGTTTTCCACCTACGCGACCTGGTGGATCCGCCAGACCATCGAGCGGGCGCTGATGAACCAGACCCGGACCATTCGCCTGCCCATCCATGTGGTCAAGCAACTCAACGCCTACATGCGCACATCCCGCAATCTCGCCAACGAACTGGATCACGATCCCTCCGCCGAGGAAATCGCCCGGAAACTGGATAAACCGGTCTCGGAGGTTATCCGCATTCTCGAGTTCAACGAGCGGGTGTCCTCCATGGATGTCACCATTGGCCGGGACGGCGACAAGACCATCGTCGAGACCATTGCCGATACCCACAAGACGGATCCCGAGGAACTGGCTGAGGGCGACGACCTGGCCGGCGCGCTCGGAAACTGGCTGGAGCAGCTGTCGGAAAAGCAGCGCGAGGTCGTGGTGCGGCGATTCGGCCTTCAGGGCCACGATGTTTCCACCCTGGAACAGGTGGGCAAGGCGGTGGGCCTGACCCGGGAGCGGGTGCGACAGATTCAGGTGGAGGCCCTGCGCCGGCTGCGAACCATCATGCTCAGACAGGGCCTGGACCCGGACGTGCTGTTCAAGGAATCCGATCAGCACTGAATGCCCGGAACAACGCAAAACGGCCCCGATAAGGGGCCGTTTTCGTTAGGGCAATGTCCTGCCGGTACGGTGTCGTCACCGCTCCAGGTGCTGGAGTTTGTCGGGTACGCCGTCCCATTCCTCGGCGTCTTCCAGGGCCTCTTTCTTTTCGGTGATGTTGGGCCAGACTTCCGCGAGTTCGGCGTTGAGCTCCAGAAAGGCTTCCTGCCCCTCGGGCAGTTCGTCCTCGGCGAAGATGGCGTCGACGGGGCATTCCGGCTCGCACAGTGCGCAGTCGATGCATTCGTCGGGGTGAATGACCAGAAAATTCGGCCCCTCGTAAAAGCAGTCGACGGGGCAGACCTCGACACAATCCGTATGCTTGCACTTGATGCAGTTTTCGCCGACAACGAATGTCATGGCCTAACGTCTCCTCTGATGTCTGTTCGGCAAAGGCGCAAAGTATAGTGGAAAAAAACCGGTGAGTCAGCTATTGACCGGGCTGATTCCCGGGCAAAAGGCAGTCGGTCAGGCCATTCCGTGGGGCACCGGCTTGCCGTTCGCGTCCAGGTTGACGAAGACGATTTTATCGATGGATATGATCACCTCCTTGGTGATCTTGTTCCGGACCACGGCCCGCAGGGTAATGGAGGAGTTCCCGTAGCCGGCCACCGCCATACCCACCTCGATGATGTCGCCCTGTTTGCCGGAGCTGACGAAGTCGATCTCGGACATGTATTTGGTGACCAGGTGGTTGCCGTTAGCCAACTGGCACATGGCGAAAATGGCGGCCTCCTCGTCGATCCAGCTCAGCAGCCGGCCGCCGAACAGGCTGCCATTGGGGTTAAGGTCCTCGGGCTTGATCCATTTGCGGCTGTAGAAGTTCACGTTTCGATCCTTCCAGGGTGGGAAAATCCGTTAACGATCCTTGTTGTCTCCGGTTGCCAGGGCCTTGAGGCGGAATACCAGGTCCAGGGCCTGCCGGGGCGTCAGATCGTTGGCGTCGGTCTGTTCCAGTGTTTTTACGAGAGCGGGGTCGATGCTCGGTGCAAACAGTTCCGTCTGGCGCGGCGCCGATTCCCGGGGCGGCGCAACCGGTTTGTGGGCCGCCGCTTCGAGGCTCTGTAACTCCTCCCGGGCCTGGTCGATCACGGCCGGCGGAACACCCGCAAGCTTCGCCACCTGGATGCCGTAACTCTGGTTGGCGGGCCCGTCCTGGATGGCGTGCAAAAAAACGATTTTGTCGTTGTACTCGCTGGCATCCAGATGCACATTGGCGACGCCGGGGATCTCGTCCGGTAACCGGGTCAATTCGAAATAGTGGGTGGCGAACAGGGTGAAGGAGCGGGTTTCCCGGGCCAGGTGGCAGGCGCAGGCCCAGGCCAGGGCCAGGCCGTCGAAGGTGCTGGTGCCCCGGCCCACCTCGTCCATGAGCACCAGGCTGCGGGGAGTGGCGTTGTGGAGGATATTGGCGGTTTCGGTCATTTCCACCATGAAGGTGGAACGGCCGCCGGCCAGGTCGTCGGAGGAGCCGATGCGGGTAAAAATCCTGTCCACCAGGCCGATGGTGGCGGAGGCGGCAGGGACAAAGCTGCCGATATGGGCAAGCAGGACAATCAGGGCCGTCTGGCGCATATAGGTGGACTTGCCGCCCATGTTGGGGCCGGTAATCACCAGCATGCGCTGGTCGTCGTCGAGGACCAGGTCGTTGGCCACGAACGGCGTTTCCGAGACCTGTTCCACCACGGGGTGGCGGCCGCCCGTGATCGCCATTCCGGGTTGCGGGCGCAACTCAGGGCGGGTCCATTCCAGCGTGTCGGCCCGTTCCGCCAGGTTGACCAGTACGTCGAGTTCGGCGATGGCGGCGGCGCTGGCCTGGAGAGGATGCAGGTGCTCGTTGAGCTGGTCGATAAGGGCCTCGTAGAGGGACTTTTCCCGGGCCAGGGCCCGGCTCTGGGCGCTGAGGGCTTTGTCTTCGAAGGCCTTGAGTTCCGGCGTGATGTAGCGCTCGGCGTTTTTCAGGGTCTGGCGGCGCTGGTAATCGACCGGGGCCTGGGCCGACTGGCCCCTGGATATCTCGATGTAATAGCCGTGTACCCGGTTATAGCCGACCTTGAGCGTCTGCAATCCTGTCCGCTCCCGTTCCCGCTCCTCCAGCTTGACCAGGAAATCGCCGGCGTTGCTGCTGAGGTCCCGCAATTCGTCCAGCTCCGGGTCGTAACCCCGGGCGATGACCCCGCCGTCGCGTATCACCACCGGCGGATTTTCCACCAGGGCGCGATCGAGCAGATCCACCAGTTTCGGGAAGGTGGCGGCCTGTTCGGCCAGTGTCGCCAGCCGTTGTGAATCCAGGCCGTCGATATGGCGCTGAAGTTCGGGCAGTGCGCTCAGGGAATCCCGCAACCGGGTCAGGTCCCGGGGCCGGGCGGAGCGCAGGGCCAGGCGGCCGAGGATGCGCTCCATATCGCCGATATGCTGGAGCGTACCGGCGAGGCCCTCGAAGTGGAAGCCGTCGAGCAGCACACTCACAGCCTGCTGGCGGGCCTGCAGGGTTTCGAGAACCCGCAGGGGACGGTTCAGCCAGCGGCGCAGAAACCGGCTGCCCATGGCCGTGCGCGTGCGGTCGACGATGCTCGCCAGGGTGTTGTCGTCGCCGCCTCCCAGGTTGCGGTCGATCTCTAGGTTGCGCCGGGTGGCGGCGTCGAGGACCACGCTCTCGTCCCTCGCCTCCACGGCCAGGGACTGGATATGGGGCAGGGCGGTGCGCTGGGTTTCCCGGGCGTATTGCAGCAGGCATCCCGCAGCCTGCAGGGCGCGGGGCAGATGGTCGCAGCCGAAGCCCGACAGGTCACGGGTCTGGAACTGGTCGCAGAGTTTGCGGCGGGCCGTTTCCGGGTCGAATTCCCAGGGCGGCCGCCGGCGCAGCCCGGGCCGGCCGTCGAGTGCCGCCGGATGGGAAAAGTCGTCGTTGACCAGAAGCTCCGCCGGGTCCAGTCGCTGCAACTCCCCGAGCAGGTCGTCGCCGCTTTTCGCTTCCAGCACCAGGAAGCGGCCGCTGCCGATATCCAGGGTGGCGATGCCGTAGCCGTCGCGGCTGCCGCACACGGCCACCAGCAGATTGTCGCGCCGCTCCTCGAGCAGGGCCTCGTCGCTGACCGTGCCCGGAGTGACAATCCTCACCACCTGGCGTTCAACGGGCCCCTTGCTGGTGGCGGGATCGCCCACCTGTTCGCAGATCGCCACCGAAACGCCCCGGCGCACCAGCCGGGCCAGGTAGTTCTCGGCGGCGTGGTAGGGCACCCCGGCCATGGGGATGGGTTCGCCGGCGCTTTTGCCACGGGCGGTGAGGGTCACATCCAGCAGTTTCGCTGCCTTACGGGCGTCGTCGTAGAAGAGTTCGTAGAAATCCCCCATGCGGTAGAACACCAGTTCGTCCGGATGTTCCGCCTTGATGCGCAGGTACTGGCGCATCATGGGGGTGTGTTCCTGTTCGATCTCGCTTTTGCTGTTCACGGGTGCGGCGTATTCACTGGGGGTTATGGCAAGGGATGTTGTTGTCGCTCACCGGAAAGCGGCAAAGCGTATCAAATCTGGCAGTGCAAAAGAATGGAATGTCGTCAGGGCGCTGCCGGACGCCGTGCCACCACATCGACGTTTACGGTAATCATGCGCGAAACCCATTGTCCGCCCGGGTCGGATTCCATACCCATATCCACGTCGGCACGATCCAGCTCCGCCCGGCCCCGGATATGCAGTTTGTCGCCGTCGACAACCAAAGTGAAGGGCGCCAGTGCCACCGGGTTGTCCTTGATGGTCAGCGTGCCCTTGAGTTGGTAGCTGGCATCACCCGTTCGGGTGATTTCCGTCGAGCGGTAGGTGGCATAGGGATGATCGGCTGCGTCGAACCATTCGCCCTGTGGCAGCGTCCGGTCGTGCAGGGGAACGCCATCGGTGGCCGAACCGGTTTCCACAAGCGCCGCGATCCGCGACCGGCCCGGGTGCTGCGGATCGAAACGGATGGCCGCTTGCCAGTGGCCAAAGTGTCCCTGAAAGGGGTTTCCCGCGTGGACGCCGGCAAAGCGGATATGACTGTTGTCCTTATCGACGGGCCAGGATCGTGCGCGGTTATCGGCGCCATCAAGCAACTCTTGCAGAATTTTGTCGGCTTCCGGCTTGCCTGCCGCATTCGGGGGTGCCAGGGACGTGGTGGCACCATAGCCGATCAGGGCTGTGGCAATAGTCAGGATGGCGGCGCCCGCCAGTGCGCCGGAACGGCGGGGGCCCGGCGGCGCTGCCGTGGATTCGCGGGGAGACAACCAAGGCAGCATGCGTGCCAGTATGCCGTCCCGTTGCCAGAACTGGTGCCTGAGAGCCGCCGCGACATGTACCACCAGCAGGAGTGTCAGGGCCAGTGCCAGCATGGTGTGGGAGGAAATGGCCAGCGAGGCCAGCCGGTCGCGCAGCGCCGGGTCCGCCTGGTGCAGCCCCAGCAGGTGGGGCACCTCGAACAGCCCGAACCAGAGGGTGGGAATGGTGAATGGCGCATCGCCCCGCCACTGGGTCGACACATAGAACCAGCCGCTCAGGGGAATTCCCACCATCAGGCCGTAAAACAGCCAGTGGGTCACCTGCGCCACGGCCCGCTCACCGGGTTTCATGTGGCCGGGCAGGGGCGGCGGCGGATACAGACACCGCCAGGCCACCCTGAGCAGGCTCAGCACCAGTACCGTCAGCCCGATGGACTTGTGTATCTGGAAGGCATCGATGGCTGTGGACCGTCCCGCGGATGACTCGATGGCCCGGCTCATCCACAGCCCGAGAACGAGGTTGGCGATAATGGCGGCGGCAATGGCCCAGTGCAGGGTGATTGCTACCGCCGTGTAGCGGGTATTGCCCGGCACGCTTTAATATTCGCCGGTCTCCGGGGTTTCCGGGGTCTCGGGGGTTGCCTGCAGCAGCTCACCCTCGAACCGCACGGTGACGGTGTCACCCACCAGGGGCGGCTCCAGAAGATGTGTCATGCCGAAATCGGAGCGCTTGAACGAGCCCTCGGCGGAAAAGCCCAGTGCGCCGACCCCCTGCATCGGGTGCTGCGCCATGGCGCCCACGACCTCGGCCTCCAGGGTGACCGGCCGGGTCTTGCCCAGCAATTCAAGGTCGCCCTCGACAAGCAGTGTGCCCTTGTCGGTGGGTGTCACCCGGCGGGATTCGAAGCTGATGGTCGGGTACTCGCCGGCGTTGAGGAATTTCGGGCTCTGGGCCAGGTCTTGCTCCCAGGTCTCGAAGGGGGAATCCGGGTGCGTCTTCTGGTAGTCGCCTTCGAAGTCCGTGGCTACCGAGGTGGGGTCTATGGTAACCGTCACCGAAGAGGCAGGCAGGTCGTCCGGCTTCAGGTCGAGCGCCACGTCAAAATCGGAAAAGCGCATGACGTAATTGGACAGCCCCAGATGGGTAACGCTGAAAAGCAGGCTCGAGTGGTGGGGGTCCAGCCGGTACTCGCTGGCAGGTGCCTGGATATTCACGGGTTCCGGCGCCGGTGCGGCGGTGTCGGTCCTGGGTGCGGCGGCTTCGGCGGCCGCGCCACCGCCTTCCGCCGGCGGCCCGGACTCGGAGCAGGCCAGGAGGGTCAACAGGGTGGCAAAGATCAGGATTTGTTTTTTCATAGTCGTTCCTTGCTCCATGGGGGAATGTTCGCCTCGCAGGCACCAATAATGCGCCAGGCCCTGCCGACTTTCAACGGTCGCTGTTCTCTGGCGAAGGCCTCTTGCGTAATAACTGAAAGGTCTCTTGCAGCCGGGCCCGGACTCACTTACCTTAGCGCCTATGCCGGATGATCTTGACTCCCTGCCCGAAAAACTCGGTGCCGCCCTGCGCCAGCGGCGCTGGCGGATTGCCTGCGCCGAATCATGTACCGGCGGGGGCGTGGCCGCGGCCATCACTTCGGTACCGGGCAGTTCGGACTGGTTCGAATACGGTTTCGTGACCTACGCCGATGCCGCCAAGGTCAAGGTGCTGGGCGTCTCGGAAGCGACTCTCGGGCGTTTTGGCGCGGTCAGCGGCGAGGTGGTCGGGGAAATGGCGGCCGGGGCGCTGGCGGCCTCGGGCGCGGATCTGGCGGTGGCGGTGAGCGGGGTCGCCGGTCCCGGCGGCGGCAGCGAGGAAAAGCCCGTGGGCACGGTCTGGTTCGCCTGGGCCAGCCGGGAAACCTCCCATGTCAGGGCATACCGTTTCGATGGTGATCGCGCCCGGATCAGGAAGCTTGCCGTGGTGACGGCCCTGGCAGGGGTGATTGATTTTATCGACAATGCTGTATAACTATACAGTTGTGCTCGGGTGCGTTAAGCTGTTGCCCCGATCCCATCAATTTCGACCGATTTCAGACAAGAGGTGACACCAATGGATGCCAATAAGGAGAAAGCACTGCAGGCGGCGCTGGGCCAGATCGAGCGCCAGTTCGGCAAGGGAACTGTCATGCGCATGGGCGACCGGGAGCATGTCGCCGTGCCCAGCATATCCACCGGCTCACTGGGCCTGGACATCGCCCTGGGCGTGGGTGGCCTGCCCAAGGGTCGCGTGGTGGAAATCTACGGTCCGGAATCATCGGGCAAGACGACGCTGACCCTGTCGGTGATTGCCGAGGCCCAGAAGCAGGGCGGTACCTGCGCTTTTGTCGACGCGGAGCATGCCCTCGACCCTATTTACGCCGAGAAACTGGGTGTCAATGTCGACGACCTGATCATGTCCCAGCCGGACACCGGCGAACAGGCGCTGGAAGTGTCGGACATGCTGGTGCGCTCCGGCGCCATTGACGTGCTGGTGGTGGATTCGGTGGCGGCGCTGACACCCCGGGCGGAAATCGAGGGGGAGATGGGCGATCAGCACGTGGGTCTGCAGGCCCGCCTCATGTCCCAGGCCCTGCGCAAACTCACCGGTAACATCAAACACGCCAACTGCCTGGTGATATTTATCAACCAGATCCGCATGAAGATCGGTGTCATGTTCGGGAGCCCGGAAACCACCACCGGCGGCAATGCCCTCAAGTTTTACTCGTCCGTGCGCCTGGACATCCGCCGCATCGGCTCGGTCAAGGAAGGTGAGGAAGTGACCGGTAACGAAACCCGGGTCAAGGTGGTCAAGAACAAGGTGGCACCGCCTTTCAAGCAGTGCGAGTTCCAGATTCTCTACGGCAAGGGCATCAACAGGCCCGGCGAGCTGATCGACATGGGCGTCAAACTGGGCTATGTGGACAAGGCTGGGGCCTGGTATTCCTACCAGGGCGAGAAAATCGGCCAGGGCAAGAATAATGCCTGCGACTATCTCCGGGCCAATCCGGCGGTGGCCGAGGAACTGGAAGCCCGCATCCGGGGCGAACTGATCGGTGAAAATCCGCCAGCCAGGGCCAAGGAAGGCGAAGCGGAAGCACGGGACAGCGCCACCTCCTGAGCGAGGCGGGCCCTCTCCGGGGCCAATCCATGGAGCAGGCCGGTGTCCAACTGTTGCTGGGAGCCAAGTCCCTGGTGGTGGTTGGCTGGCTGGCCCTGATGCTGGGCCTGGAGAGGCTGAAACCGGCGACTCCCTGGAAACAGGGAGCCGACGGTTTCAGCCAGCCCCGCCATGTCTTTCACAACCTCTCCTTTTGGGGCCTTAACGCCCTGTTGTCGCCCCTGCTGGTGCTGCCCGTCACGCTCGCGGCGGCTGCCCATGCCATCCCCTGGCGGCCGGCGGACTGGCCGCTGTGGGCAATGGTGCCCCTGGATATTATCCTGCTGGATCTCTGGATCTACGGCTGGCACCGACTCAATCACGAGTGGCCTTTCCTGTGGCGATTTCACCAGGTGCACCATTTCGACGAGCAACTGGACAGCACCACCGCCCTGCGCTTCCATTTCGGCGAGGTGCTGTTGTCGGCCCTGGCCCGAAGCCCGGTGATCCTGCTGCTGGACATACCCTTCGTTTCCGTGATCGCCTTTGAGATACTGGTGCTTGTCGGCAGCATTTTTCACCATAGCAATATTTCCCTGCCCCGGCGTTTCGAGAGCGCCCTGTCCCGGGTTATGATCACACCGGCAATCCACTGGGTGCACCATCACGCCCGGCAGCGGGACACGGACAGCAACTACGGCACGATTCTCAGTGTCTGGGATCGCCTTTTCGCCAGCCGCAGTCGCCGCAGGCGCAGCCCGGACATGACCATTGGCATCGAGGGCCGTGCGGAAAACCGCCTGCTGCCCCTGTTGCTTATGCCGTTCCGGTCCGACCGCTCCGTTGCCGGGCGGCTTTAAGCGGGTGTCGACAACGCCCGTGGGAGGGAGAAAACCATGGAAACCTATCAGCAAGTGATCGCCACCCTGGCCCTGACTATGGGAGTGGGCTGGGCGAGCGGTATCAACCTCTATGCCGCCGTCTGCGTGCTGGGCCTGGCTGGCGCCACCGGCAATATCGATTTGCCGCCGGGCCTGCAAATGCTCCAGGACCCATTGGTGATCGGCGCCGCCGGCGTCATGTATTTTGTCGAGTTCTTTGCCGACAAGACGCCGGGTGTCGATACCGGCTGGGATACCCTGCATACCTTCATACGTATTCCCGCCGGGGCCCTGCTGGCCGCCGGCGCGGTCGGGGAGGTGACGCCGGCGCTGGAGGTGGCCGCGGGTATCCTGGGCGGCTCCATGGCCACGGCGAGTCACCTCACCAAGGCATCTTCCCGGGCCCTGATCAATACCTCGCCCGAGCCCGTCAGCAACTGGGCCGCCTCCCTGGGCGAGGATGTCATGGTGCTGGCGGGGCTCTGGACCATGCTCAATCATCCCCTGGTTTTCCTGATTCTCATGGCGATTTTCCTCGCCCTGGTGATCTGGCTGCTGCCCAAAATGTGGCGACTGCTCAAAGCCATCTTTTCCAGGCTGGCGCGCTGGCTGGGGCTGGCCGAGCCCCCCGACAGCCCCGGTCATGTGGATGACACGGGGTTGCCGCGCAAAAACCTGCCACCGCCGGGGAAAGGGGGACCGTCGTGAGCGGCGAAGGCAAGCCGGAGCACCGCCTGCGGCTGGCGGCCATGAATGCCCTGGCGCGACGGGAGCACAGCAGGGCCGAGTTGCGGGAGAAGCTGGTTCGCAAGCACCCGGATCTCGACGCCCTCTGTGCGCCGGTGCTGGATCGCCTGGAACGGGAAGGCCTGCTTTCGGACCGGCGTTTTGCCGAGGCCTTCGCTCGCTCCCGGGTGCGGCGGGGGCAGGGGCCGCTGCGCATCCTCGCCGAGTTGCGACGCCGGGGGGTGGCCGACGACGATGCCGAGGATGCACTGGCGGAAGCTGGCGTGGACTGGACATCACTGGCATTCGATGAATTGCTCAAGCGTTTCGGCGAACACCCGCCGCAGGAAGCCAGGGACAAGAGCCGGCGGATGCGTTTTCTGCAACAGCGCGGGTTCCCCGGCGAGGCAATTCGCGAGGCCCTGCGGCGCGTCGAAGGGAGCACAGTCGGGTGAAGATCGGCGCCCGCCGCCACTGCATCCATCGCGGGCCATTGCCAGAGCGGCCCCGCGCGTTAGAATCCCCATCATCAAAGACCTGGCAGGAACCCTCGCAATGAGTCAACGAACGATTACCCGGTGGCAGGCAATCCTGGGAATGCTACTGATGCTGGCCGGCCCCCTGGCCGGCGCCCTGGAGGTGCGCGGCAAGTGGCAGCAGGGCGGCTTGCTCCTGGGTACTGTCGCCCCGGGTACGGCGGTGGTCTTCGAGGGCCGGTCGGTGGATGTTTCCCCGGCCGGCGATTTTGTGATCGGCCTGGGACGGGACGCGCCCCCGCAAGTGACCCTGGTCCTTAAGCGGGACGGAGAGCGAATCGAGAATACCTATGAAGTGGCTCAGCGGGATTACGACATTCAGCGCATCGAAGGTGTCCCCCAGCGCACCGTGACACCGCCCGAGTCCGAGCTTGCGCGTATTCGCGAGGAAGCGCGCCTGGTGCGGCAGGCCCGGGGAGAGGGCTCGCCACGGCGCGACTACCTGGCCGGTTTCGAGCGGCCCCTGGCGGGTCCCATCACCGGGGTCTATGGCAGTCAGCGCTTTTACAACGGCGAGCCCCGCCGTCCGCACTTCGGGCTCGATATAGCCGCGCCCGCGGGCACGCCCGTGTCGGCTCCGGCCGATGGCCTGGTTCGCCTGGTCCACGACGACATGTATTTTTCCGGCGGCACCCTGATCATCGATCACGGCCACGGGGTCAGTTCCACCTTTATTCATTTGAGCGAGATCCTTGTCGAGGAAGGTCAACGGGTCCGGGCCGGCGACAGGGTCGCCCGGGTCGGCGCCTCCGGTCGCGCCACCGGGCCTCATCTGGATTGGCGGATCAACTGGTTCGATGTGCGCATCGATCCGGCCCTGGTGCTCGACGCCTTTCCCCGCCGCGAACCCCCTGCCGGCGATTGATACTTGCCATGGCCCTCGCCCGCGGCGCTACAGCCCCGTGGAGTTGCCGCGCTGTTTCTTTTAAACTGTACGGCCTTTTCAGCAATGGTTCGGAATCGTGGATAAACAGCTGCTCAGCATACTCGTGTGCCCTGTCAGCAAGGCGCCGCTTGAGTACGACAGGGAAAGACAGGAACTGGTGTGCCGTGCAAGCGGTCTGGCCTATCCTGTCCGGGACGGCATCCCCGTGATGCTCGAAAGCGAGGCCCGGGAGCTCAGCGCCGAGGAGAAGCAGGGCATCGATCGGTAACGCGCCATTGCAAAGCTCAGGACCCGGGAGAAGAGCCATGACCGAAAAAACCATATTTGCCAGGATTATCGATGGCGAACTCGATGCCGATATCGTCTACGAAGACGATCACTGCATCGCCATCAAGGATATCGCCCCCAAAGCGCCCACCCATTTGCTACTGATTCCCCGCGAGCCGATTCCGCGCCTGGTGGATGCCGGCGAGAAGCACCGTGACCTGCTCGGGCACCTGATGCTGGCCGCCAGTAAGGTGGCACAACAGGCTGGTATTGGCGATGCCTTCCGGCTTGTCGTCAACAACGGTGAACAGGTGGGGCAGACCGTCTTCCATCTCCATTTGCATATCCTCGGCAACAAGGAATTCTCCGAGGACAAGCTCGACTTTTAGGAATCCAATGCGATGAGAAGTGCAGCCATCCGCCAGGCTTTTCTGGACTATTTCGAGAGCAAGGGCCACACCCTGGTGCCCAGCAGCAGCCTCGTGCCGCGCAACGATCCCACGCTGCTTTTTACCAATGCGGGCATGGTCCAGTTCAAGGATGTTTTCCTGGGCGAGGAACAGCGCCCCTACAGCCGGGCCGCTTCCTCTCAACGCTGTGTTCGCGCCGGCGGCAAGCACAACGACCTGGAGAATGTCGGCTATACCGCCAGGCATCATACGTTCTTCGAGATGCTTGGCAATTTCAGCTTTGGTGATTATTTCAAGCGGGAGGCCATCCTGTTCGCCTGGGAATTTCTCACCGGTGTCCTGGCATTGCCCCCGGAAAGGCTCTGGGTGACGGTGCATGTTTCCGACGACGAGGCGGCGGATATCTGGCTCAAGGAGGTCGGTGTCAGCGCGGAGCGGTTTTCCCGTCTGGACGAGGACAACTTCTGGCAGATGGGCGACACCGGTCCCTGCGGGCCCAGCTCGGAAATCTTCTATGACCACGGCCCGGATGTGCCCGGCGGACCGCCCGGCAGCGAAGGCGAGGATCTGGACCGCTATATCGAGATATGGAACCTGGTCTTTATGCAATACGAGCGCGACGCCAGCGGCGAGATGCGGCCATTGCCCAAGCCGTCCATCGATACCGGCATGGGCCTGGAGCGCATCGCCGCCGTGATGCAGGGTGTGCACAACAATTACGACATCGATCTTTTCCGCAACCTGATAGACGCTGCCGCCGAGCTGCTCGGCGTCGCCGACCACCGGCACAGTTCCCTGCGGGTCATCGCCGACCATATCCGGTCCTGTGCTTTCCTGGTGGTGGATGGCGTGCTGCCTTCCAACGAAGGCCGGGGTTACGTCCTGCGCCGTATCATCCGGCGCGCCCTGCGCCACGGTCACAAACTGGGCATGGAGGATCTGTTTTTCCACAAGCTGGTGGCCCCTCTGGCGGCGGAGATGGGCGACGCCTATCCCGAACTGGCGCACCAGCACGAGCAGGTGGAAACCGTTTTACGCGGCGAGGAAGAACAGTTCGCCAAAACCCTGGACAAGGGCATGGCCGTGCTCGAAGAAGGGCTCGCCGGACTGGGCGGCGAGGTCATCCCGGGCGAAATGATTTTCAAGCTCTACGACACCTTCGGCTTTCCCACGGACCTGACCAACGATATTGCCCGGGAACGCGGCTACGCGCTGGATATGGACGGCTATGAACGGTGCATGGCGGAACAGCGCCAGCGGGCCCGGGCGGCCAGTCATTTCGGTATCGACTATACCGCCGGCATCGAAGTGGCGGGGGAGACGGAATTCACCGGCTACGAGGGTACCGGCGGCACAGGTCGTATCACCGGCCTATTTGTCGACGGCGGTGCCGTCGATGTCCTGGCGGAGGGCCAGAAGGGTGTGGTGGTATTGGACCGGACGCCGTTCTACGCCGAGTCCGGTGGCCAGGTGGGGGACTCGGGGCGGCTCCGGGGCCCCGGCGGGCGCTTCGAGGTTTCGGATTGCCGCAAACAGGGCAAGGTACACCTGCATGTGGGCCAGATACTGGAAGGCCAGATCGCCGTGGGCGATGAGGTCGAGGCCCGGGTCGACCCGGATATCCGCGAGGCCACCGCCCTCAACCATTCAGCGACCCACCTGATCCACGCGGCCCTGCGGGAAGTGCTGGGCAAGCATGTGACCCAGCAGGGCTCCCTGGTGAATTCCGAACGACTGCGCTTCGACTTCTCCCATGGCGCGGCCATGACCGATAACGAGATCCGCGCGGTGGAAACCCTGGTCAACGATCAGATCCGTGCCAATACGCCCGTCGAGACGGAACTGCTGACCATGGAGGAGGCCCTGGACAAGGGGGCCCTGGCCCTGTTTGGCGAGAAGTACGGCGAGGAGGTGCGGGTCCTGACCATGGGCGAGGGCTTTTCCGTGGAACTGTGTGGCGGTACCCATGTGCGGCGCACCGGCGATATCGGCCTGCTGCGTATTGTCTCGGAGTCCGGTATCGCCTCGGGCGTGCGCCGGGTGGAAGCGGTTACCGGAAGGAATGCCCTGGCGCTTTTTGACAGGCTGGAGGATTGCCTGGACCGGGTTGCCACGACCCTCAAGACATCCCGGGGCCAGGTCGAGGAAAAAGCGCGGCAGCTTCTGGATCAGAATCGCCAGCTTGAGCGGGAGGTGGAGTCCCTGAAAATGAAGCTGGCCAGCTCTGCGGGAAGCGATATCCTGGCCGAGGCCCGGGAAATCAACGGCGTTAAAGTGCTGGCTACACGTGTTGAAGGTGCCGACGCCAAAACGCTGCGCGACATGATGGATCAGGTCAAGTCCCGACTGGAAGCGGGGGTGGTGCTGCTGGCGGCTGTGGATGGCGACAAGGTCGCCCTGACGGCGGGGGTCACCAAGAACCTGACCGACCGGATCAGGGCCGGCGACCTGATGAAATTCGTCGCGCCCCAGGTGGACGGCAAGGGCGGTGGCCGCCCGGATATGGCCCAGGGTGGTGGAAGTAACCACAAGGCCCTCCCCGGGGCCCTGGAATCGGTCTACCAGTGGGCCGAGGATGCACTCCGGGACTGATTTTGTTTCGTAATACCCACTTTTTGCGGTTAAATGGGCGCCGTTTTTGAGGGCCGGCGACAGCCGGAATTTCGGGAGTCGAAGACCATAGCATGAGCCTGATTGTCCAGAAATATGGCGGCACTTCGGTGGGTACCGTCGAGCGCATCGAGGCGGTGGCCGAAAAGGTGGCGGGTTTCCGGGCCCAGGGCCACGACCTGGTGGTGGTGGTCTCGGCCATGAGCGGCGAGACCAACCGCCTGATCGGCCTTGCCACCCAGATCGAGGAATCCCCAAGTTCCCGGGAGATGGACGTGCTGGTCTCCACCGGCGAACAGGTCACCATCGCCCTGCTGTCCATAGCCCTGCACAAGCGCGGAATCGATGCCCGCTCGTACACCGGCGGCCAGGTGCGCATCCGTACCGACAGCGCACACTCCAAGGCCCGCATCCAGGGTATAGAACGGGAGCGTATCGATGCCGATCTTCGTGCGGGCCGGGTTGTGGTGGTGGCCGGTTTCCAGGGTGTCGATGACGACGGCAATATCACCACCCTGGGCCGTGGCGGTTCCGACACCACGGCGGTGGCCGTGGCGGCAGCGCTGCACGCCGACGAGTGCCAGATTTATACCGACGTGGATGGTGTCTACACCACCGATCCGAGAGTGGAGCCCAAGGCCCGCCGGCTCGACAGGATCACGTTCGAGGAAATGCTGGAGATGGCCAGCCAGGGTTCAAAGGTCCTGCAGATCCGGTCGGTGGAATTCGCCGGCAAATACAAGGTTCCCCTGCGCGTGCTGTCGAGCTTTGAAGAAGGCCCGGGTACGCTTATCACGCTGGAGGAGAGCGACGACATGGAACAACCCGTGGTTTCCGGCATCGCCTTTAACCGGGACGAGGCCAAGGTGACGATCCAGGGAATTCCCGACAATCCCGGCATTGCCTACCAGATTCTCGGTCCCGTGAGTGAAGCCAATATCGAGGTGGATGTGATCGTCCAGAATGTGTCGGAGGATGGCTCCACGTCTCTCACATTCACCGTCCACCGCAACGACATGAAAAAAGCAAAGGCCATACTGGAAGCGGTCGCCGAGCGCATGGGCGCCAAAAGTGTGGTCACCGATGACCGCATCGCCAAGCTGGCCATTGTCGGGGTGGGAATGCGCTCCCACGCAGGGGTCGCCGCCAAGATGTTCCGGGCCCTGGCCGAGGAAAACATCAATATTCAGATGATCTCCACGTCGGAAATAAAAGTCACTGTGGTTATCGAGGAGAAATACCTGGAACTGGCAGTACGCAGCCTCCACGCCGAGTTTGAACTGGAAGATAAAACCAAAGTGGAATAGAATGGACAGGGGTGTTGAAACAGGCGGTTTTTCTGTCGTAGTGGCAATGCCCGGGCGCAAGCCCATCAACCGGTTAATGAGTTATGCCGGGCCATGGAACCAAAACAATAAGACGAACAGGATGCGTCAAAGGGACGCACGCAGTATAGGAGAGTGAAGCATGTTGATTCTGACCAGACGTGTCGGTGAGACACTGGTTGTCGGCGACGACATTACCGTTACCGTTCTCGGTGTCAAGGGCAATCAGGTGCGCCTGGGTGTCAATGCCCCCAAGGACGTTTCAGTACACCGCGAAGAAATATACCAGCGGATACAACAGGAAAAAGATCAGGAGCCCCAGCCGTAGCTGTTCTGCGGCCCTTTGAATTTCCGGTTGATGTGATATCATGCCGCGCTCCTGTTTAGAACAGTAGCGCGGCATGGTTGTTTATTAACCTGCCGGAACCAAAAGCCCTTCGCGGTGAGGTGGCCGAGTGGCTGAAGGCGCTCCCCTGCTAAGGGAGTATACCCTGACCGGTATCGAGGGTTCGAATCCCTCCCTCACCGCCATAAACAAAAACCCCGGCCTCGCGCCGGGGTTTTTGTTTATGGTGATGGGAGGTCAT
>MRWG01000395.1_pt1 | contig 57083 bp, 58 predicted proteins | sample 1013341 | NCBI WGS metagenome assembly MRWG01 (sample SAMN06117577, study PRJNA244670) | biofilm metagenome | biome: Water; feature: Cathode Biofilm; material: Biofilm; isolation source: microbial consortium enriched at the cathode of a solar microbial fuel cell | place: USA: District of Columbia ...
AAGAAACCGCCTGCGGTGTTTGCCAGAGAAGCGGCATGATAAAGTCAGATTCCCACATCAGGCATGGCTCTGATCATGGGGTACGGTCAGTAAAATGAAAGGGCTCAGTGTAACTCGAAACCAAAGCAGCAGCGAAAACCAATCATCTCCGGCCGGTCATAATCTATTTTCGAATAGCGGGGATAATATGCGGGAATTGAAGAATCCAACCCTCACTCCCCCAAAACATTCTCCACCCCCAAACTAAACTCCCCCACAAACTCATCATTAAATACATACTCATAGTCCCCGGCTTCCAGCCCATAAATATCTAACGGGACAATATGCTCAAATGACTCAACTGAATCGACACATGCCAGTGGTTCTTCAGATTGAATAAAATCATTCTCAAGATAGTAGGCATAAATATAGATTCTGTTTTCTACAATTTTCTGAGCACTTCGGCCAACCTCAAGACAGGGAGAGATAAAGCCGCTGATTCTCAAATAGGCTTGTACAGGCGCATCGCCTTTAAGGATCAGATCGACATTATTGACGCTATTTCCTAACAACCAAGCATCCCAACCATCCGTCACCACCCATTTATCATCACCATCATAACTAATGGTAACGTTCTGAACTGCGCCAGCCCTGTCTGTCGTGCTCACAGCCGGCACAAATAATGACATGGTCTGCGCATCGTAGGTCGCTAATTCATCGGCTGTTGCAGCCATAGAAGCAATGCAAAGAGCAAAGCCTAAAAATCCGCCAATCTTTGTTTTCATAAAACTACCTGACTACTGAGCTATTCAAAAAAATTCAAAGGGGCCTAGCTCAGGGCCTGGTACCTGAACCAAACACCCCCTCAACCCCACTCAAAAACCTAACCTGCTCCCCCACAGGCTCCTCCACCAACCCCCTCAACAATCCAGAAACCGACTCCCGCTGCTCCTCACTGAAATTCCCCAACCCCGGCCGGGCAATATCCCCCACCTTGTCCGCAAAATTGGGATCAGTCGTAATAAGATAAGAGGCATAGCTATACATCTCCGTCGCCTGCTTGTCGGAGTACTTCAACACCTCCTGATAAAGCTGCAACAGAGAGTCTTTCTGTTCCCGGGTGATCTCCCCGCCACATTTGAGAAAAGCAAAGGCCAGCACGGCCACCAGGTCGCGGGGTTCTTCGAGGCTATATAAAGGTGTGATGTTTTTTCTGGCCCACTCGCGCCGCCGGGTCTCCCGTTGCAGATGCACCAGGCCCCAGACAAGAGCGGCTAAAACTGCGGCCAAGAGTAAGGCGATGTGCATGACGTGCCCCCGGGTGAGTCTGTCGGCATTATGATCAAATTGGTGGGTTGTCGTCCAGTGGCGGGCTGTCGGGGCAGGGTAGCTGCAGTGCGCAGCCTCCTGTACCCGAGCCGCCCCGCCCCGAGCCTCCTACACCCAGGTCGCTATCTATGCTACCGTCTCAAGTCCCTGTTTAATGTTACTCCATAACAAAAAGGTTCGATTCCCCAGGAGGAATTCATGAAGACACCGCTAACTGTGCTAACTGCTGGTTCGCTGGCCCTGCTGCTGGCGGCTTGCTCCGAAAGCAATGAGCCCGCCTCAAGCACTACTGCCAGCACTGCCCAAACCGCTTCCACAGCCGAACCTGCCCCTGCCGCAGAACAAAACATGATGAGCGCCACCACGCTGGAAGAGGTCATCAATCATCCGCGCCGCAATGAGAGCAGTGCCCGTGACCAATGGCGACACCCGCTGGAAACTCTGTCCTTCTTCGGCATTGAGTCGAATATGACTATTGCCGAGGTACTGCCCGGCAGTGGCGGCTGGTACACCGAGATCCTCAATCCGCTCACTGCCGAGCAGGGTCGACTCATCGGTGTCACTTACCCGGATAGCCTGTTCAGCCAGATGTTTTCCACCTGGAATGATGAAACCCGCGAGAGCAGCGGGGCCAATATTGAAAACATGGGTCAATACATGAGTGTGCCCGGTGTGGAGCATGGTGAGCCCATCGTCGGCTACACCATCGACAATATTCCGGATTCTGAAAACGGCCAGGCCGATGCGGTGCTGATCTTCCGCGCCATGCATCACCTGTTCCGCTTTGAGGAGCCGCTGATCGACACCGCCCTGGCGGAAATCCATGATCTGCTGGCACCGGGCGGTGTAGTGGGTGTGGTACAGCACCGTGCGCCGGAGGATGCCACTGCCGAATTTGCCAGTGGCAACAATGGCTATGTGAAGCAGAGTGATGTGGTCGCTGCCTTTGAAAGAGCCGGCTTTGAACTGGAAGAAGCCAGCGAGATCAATGCCAACCCCAATGATCCGGCGGACAGTTTCGTCTGGCGTTTGCCGCCTTCGACTACCGATAACCCGGATACCATGGCCATCGGTGAATCTGACCGCATGACCCTGAGATTCCGCAAGCCTTGATAACCGTCAGGCTCTGATCTCGACAAGCCCCGGTTCAGCCGGGGCTTTGTCTTTGTGACGGCAACTGGAGCCGGTGCCTGACTGATCCCGATCACTCCAAGCCTGGTACAGGCAATTTTATTGCCAGTCTTTCTGGCTATTTTCTCTATCTTTCCTTTCTATAGCTTTTCCTGACAACTATTATTTCTTCGCCTCATCAAAGTTTCGCACTTCTCCGGGCCGTCGATCCGAACCCATGACTTCCATCCAGGCAGGATAGGTCAGGGGCAGGGCACTGACCGAGTCCAGACGATCCAGTTCCTCTTCACTCAGTTCAATATCCACGGCACCAAGATTGTCTTCCAGTTGGTTCATCTTGCGGGCACCGATGATGACACTGCTGACGGCCTCATTGGCCAGCACCCAGGCCAGCGCTATTTGCGCCACACTGGCGTCATGGGCTTTGGCGATATCTGCCAGTACCTCGACAGTGTCATAACCCTGTTCCTTGTCGATGGGCGGAAAGTCGAAGGAGGCGCGGCGGCCTTCGCCTTCATTGTCACGGGTGAATTTGCCGCTGAGGAAGCCTCCGGCCAGCGGGCTCCACACCAGCAGGCCCAGACCCTGGTCCTCAATCAGGGGAATCGCGTCGCGCTCAATCTCGCGCCCGGCCAGGGAATAGAAAGACTGGGTGCACTTGAAGCGTTCCATGGCCTGGCTGTCGCTCACCCCCAATGCCCGCATCAATTCCCAGGCCGGCAGATTGGAGCAGCCGATATAGCGCACCTTGCCCTGACGCACCAGATCATCCAGTGCCCGCAAGGTGTCTTCGATATTGGTCAGAGGATCGCTGCGGTGAATCTGGTAGAGATCAATATAGTCTGTGCCGAGACGTTTAAGACTTGCTTCCACGCTCTGCATGATATGCAGGCGTGACAGGCCCACTTCGTTCGGCCCCGGCCCCATGCGGCCACGCACTTTGGTGGCCAGCACCACATCATCGCGCTTGCCCTTGAGTGCCTTGCCGGTCATCACTTCGGACTCACCGTTGGAATACACATCGGCGGTGTCGATGAAATTGATGCCGGCATCCAGGGCCCGTCCCATCAGCTTGTCCACTTCGGACTGTGACAGACCACCAATGGTTTCCCACATCTGCCCCTTGCCGCCAAAGGTCATGGCGCCCAGGCAAAGTTCGGATACGAATACGCCGGTGTCGGCAAGATTTCGGTATTTCATTGCTGCGGACCCTCAATGTTTTTCTATGTGGTTTGAATAGCTCCGACTCTAACATATCTCGTCTTTGCCAGCCTGTTTCGCTTACAGAAAACCAGTCAGCAAGAAAAACGACGGACTGCGGCTGCACGAGTTGATCAAGACGCCAGAAATTCTCTTGCTGATAAAGTGCGTGGTAACAAGATTGCTCTTTTGTATTCTCGACGCTGCAATAATTCTGATTCTTTGCTGCAATTTAATTCAATTAATATTCGGCCTCTAAGGGGCTAGAATCTTTTCATGCAAACATTGAGCTTTGGCTAAAACAGAGTTCGATGAATCTCAAAACTATTATTCTTCTGGCGTTAGCCTTGCGTTTGCAAAGACGCAGTAGTTGCTGATTCCTGTTTTCTGTATTGCTTCGAATAACTGACCCAAAAGTACAAATGTCTTATGAATGAGATCTATCAAGCTGGAATTCATTTGCTTTACAGTGCTCGTTGATGCTGTTGCTTGTGATTTCAGAGGCATTTTAATTTGATTGGGTGGCTCGCAAATAGCTGTGATTGATTTTGTCAATTCCAGGTCAATGCCATGAGCAATCAAGGAGTGCAATATGTCTAATTTACCTATTGCTGATTTGGATCAGGGGCAAGTATTGCCTCATCCTAAAACCTGGGTTGGCAAATATGTATGGAGTCAGGACCACAAGGTTATCGCTATCCAGTATGGATGTACGGCAATGTTTGTTGGTGTGGTTGCTCTGGTTCTTTCCTGGGCTATTCGCTTGCAGTTGGGCTATCCAGAGTCAGCAACGCTAATAGACCCTGCTAACTACCTGCAGGTTGTCACCATGCATGGCATGATCATGATTGTGTATTTGCTAACTGCACTGTTTCTGGGCGGCTTCGGGAATTATCTGATCCCCCTGATGTGTGGTGCCAGGGATATGGTGTTTCCTTTTTTGAATATGTTGAGTTTCTGGTGCTATTTGCTGTCGGTGCTGATACTGATGGCAAGCTTTTTCGTGGCGGGCGGGCCAACTGGCGCGGGCTGGACGCTCTATCCTCCGCAGATCGGCATGGACGGAACGCCAGGTAATGGCCTTGGTATTGTGTTCATGCTGGCTTCGATAGTGGTATTTGTTGTGGCATTCACAATGGGAGGATTGAACTATGTAGTGACGATTCTGCAAGCACGTTGTGCGGGATTGAGTTTGATGAGAATGCCCTTGTCGGTATGGGGAATATTTGTGGCAACCTTTGTTGGCCTGTTTGCTTTTCCCGCATTACTGGTAGCAGCGATAATGCTTGTTTTTGATACCCAGCTTGGAACAAGTTTTTTCATCCCGACGGTTATAGAGGCGGGCGCGCCCATGAGTCATACGGGTGGAAGTCCGATTTTGTTTCAGCACTTGTTCTGGTTCTTTGGCCATCCAGAAGTGTACATCGTTGCTCTTCCGGCCTTTGGCCTGGTTTCGGATATTCTCAGCACCCACGCACGCAAGAATATTTTTGGATACAAACTGATGGTCTGGGCGCTGATTGCTATCGGTTTTCTCAGCTTCCTTGTGTGGGCCCATCACATGTTCGTGAGTGGAATGAATCCCTACTTTGGCTTCTTCTTCGCCACAACGACTGTAATCATCGCCATACCAACAGCCATGAAGGTTTACAACTGGGTGCTAACCCTGTGGCAAGGCAATATTCATCTGAATGTGCCCATGTATTTTGCCGTTGGATTCATTTTTACATTTCTGCACGGCGGCCTTACGGGTTTGTTCCTTGGTAATGTGATCGTCAACGTGCCCTTGTCTGATACCTATTTTGTGGTGGCACATTTCCATCTTGTGATGGGTGTTTCCCCGGTGCTGGTTGTCTTTGCTGCAATCTATCACTGGTATCCGCTGATCACCGGGAAAATGTTCAACCGTAAGTTGGCGATATGGCATTTCTGGCTGACCTTTCTTGGCGCCTATGCGATCTATCTGCCAATGCACTATCTGGGATTTCTGGGCGTTCCTCGTCGTTATTATGCGCTCGGGAGCTCAGATTTTATTCCCCAATCGGCACAGTCTCTCAATGCAGATATTACAATTGCAACATTCATTGTTGGTGCGGCACAGATTTTGTTCTTCATTAATATATTCATGAGTCTCAAAGTTGGCGAGAAAGCCGATTCCAATCCCTGGCGTTCAGCCTCCCTGGAATGGCAAACGCCAGAGACGCCACCTTCCCATGGAAACTGGGGAGACAAACTCCCCGTCGTTTATCGCTGGCCTTATGATTACAGCTTGCCAGACGCTGCCGAGGATTTCCTGCCGCAGACTGTGCCCCAGAAACCCGAGCCCAGGCAGAGTGATGTCTAATGACTGTCTCTTAAATGGCGGTTAGCCGTGGCAGATGCAGGCACTGTTCAGTACTGTCTTGAGGGGGTGGTTGTTTGAATGGAAGGGACATAGGAAGGTCGGCGGCCCGGAGATTACTCCCCATTAGCAGGCTGTACATAGCAATCGGCATCAATAACACTGCTGCCAGGAAATAGAGACCATTGAGTTTTGGTACCAGCGCCAGGAATCCACAAAGATACGCCAGATAGCCAACAAGCAGGTTTATCCCCGGGGCGCTCGGCAATCACCGCCCATCACAGCCCAGCCCGTCCCCATCACTGTCCAGTTGAAACACATCCCGGCCCAGAACCCTGACTTCACCGGTAAACAAGGGTCCGTTACCGGCGCCTCCCACACAGTCATAGTCCACTGCATTGGCATCGAGACAGCCAGAATAGTTGGGGTGACAGTTGGAAACCCGGGCGGCGGGCCGCCGCTGCACTGGCGCGGGCCGTGATTTTTCCGCGGCTGTAGGGGCTATGGCGGCAGTAGACGGTGTTGCGGGCTCGAGAGCAGGGGCCGGGGGACTGGAACGATTCGCGAAACTCACAAGGCCTGCTACTGCCAAAATTAGCACGGCGAGATTCTTCATGGCGGACTACTCCGGGAACTTCTGTGGCTCGGAAAAGTGACGGGAAACCAATAGTAGCGCATTGCCGGGCTGTTCCGCCTCCATTCTCTGGATTCGTCGACTATGATCTCAAATTGTCAACAACCTTGACTAAAAAGGCGTAATAATCTACATTCCCAGTCCTAAATCCATAAATATTGTCAACAATGCCAGGTATGCAGACCGAAGCCGTCAGCCCTGCCACCTCCGCCGATCCGGCCCCTGGCCAGGTCCTGACCCGGGCCGATCAGGCCTTCAATACCCTGCAGGACGATATCACCAAGGGCAAGCTCAAGCCCGGCAGCAAGATCTCCGAGGCTGGCATTGCCAGCGAATATGGCATCAGCCGGGGGCCTTTGCGTGAAGCCCTGCAGCGCCTGGAAAGCCGACGTCTGATCGAGCGGGTTCCCCATGTGGGAGCGCGGGTGGTGTCGTTGAACCTGAAAGCCTTGCTGGAGATCTATCAGGTGCGCGAAGCCCTGGAAGGCCTGGCCTGTCGCCTGGCCTGCGAGAATATGAGTGATGAGGACATCGCCGGGCTGGGCGCGCTACTGAAGCAGCATGGCTCCGATGAAGAGATTCAGTCTGGCCATGCCTATTTTCAGCGCGAGGGCGATCTGGATTTTCACCATCTGATTATCACCGGTGCGAAGAATGAACATCTGGCCCAGCAGGTGCTGGGCACCATGTACCACATCCTGCGCTTGTACCGTTACCAGTGCAGCCTGTCGGAAGGCCGGCCGCAAAAGGCCCTGCAGGAGCATCTGGCCATCTATGAAGCCATCGCCGAGCGCGATGGCGAACTGGCGGAGCTGCTGATGCGCCGGCATATCCGCAAGGCGCGGGACAATATAGAGGCCAAGTACAAACAGCAGGATTTTGATCTGATTAACCAGAATGCCAAATGAATTTCATCTCCGTGTGTCAGAACGTTTATCAACGACCTGCACCCGGACCAACAAATTACGAATCAGCAATAAAGGTAGAACCACATCATGAGCACACTGACCCCCGGCGCCCGTTTTCGCCAGGCCATGGCCGACAACCAGCCACTTCAGGTGGTGGGAACCATCAATGCCTATTCGGCCATCATGGCGGAAAAAATCGGCCACCAGGCCATTTATCTGTCAGGCGGCGGCGTGGCCAATGCCTCCTATGGCCTGCCGGACCTGGGCATGACCTCCCTCAATGATGTGATCGCCGATGTGCAGCGCATCACTTCCGCCTGCAGCCTGCCGCTGCTGGTGGATATCGATACCGGCTGGGGTGGCGCCTTCAATATCGCCAAGACCATTCGCGATATGGAAAAGGCCGGCGCGGCGGCGGTGCATATGGAGGACCAGGTGGCCCAGAAGCGTTGCGGTCATCGCCCCAACAAGGAAATTGTTTCCACTGAGGAAATGGTGGATCGCATCAAGGCGGCGGTGGATGCCCGCACTGACCCGGACTTTTTTATCATGGCCCGCACCGATGCCTTTGCCCAGGAAGGTCTGGAGCTGGCGCTGGAGCGAGCCAAAGCCTATGTGGCGGCCGGTGCCGATGGCATCTTTGCCGAGGCCATTAAAACCGAGGAACACTACCGGGCCTTTTCCCAAGCGGTGGATGTGCCCATCCTGGCCAATATCACCGAATTCGGCCAGACCGAATTGTGGAACAAGCAGCAACTGGGAGAGTGGGGCGCGGCCCTGGTGCTCTATCCGCTGTCGGCCTTCCGCGCCATGAGCAAGGCGGCGGAGATGGTCTATCAATCCATTCTCGCCGAGGGGGATCAGAAGCAGGTGCTGGATCTGATGCAGACCCGTGAAGAACTCTACGATTATCTCGGTTATCACGACTACGAAAAGAAACTGGATTCCTTGTTTGCCTCAGGCAAGAACAAGTGAGCCAAGAACAAGTAAACCAACACTTAATTTAAGAACTTATCAGAAGAGGGGAGCTGTCATGGCTGAAGGAAAAAAATTATCAGGGGCCGGTTTGCGCGGCCAGGTTGCCGGCAAGACTGCACTGTCCACCGTGGGGGTATCAGGCTCGGGCCTGACCTATCGTGGCTATGATGTAAAAGACCTGGCGGAACACTGTGTGTTTGAAGAGGTGGCCTATCTGATCCTCAAGGGCAAGCTGCCCAATCAGGCGGAACTGGATGCCTACAAGAGTAAACTGAAAGGCCTGCGTGGCCTGCCCCAGGCCTTGAAAGACGTGCTGGAGCGCATCCCCGCCGATGCCCATCCCATGGATGTGATTCGAACCGGTTGCTCCATGTTGGGCAATCTGGAGCAGGAAGATACCGCGGTGATGGGGGAGTTCCCGGAGCAGGAAGCAGTGACCGATCGCATGCTGGCGGTATTCCCCTCCATTATCTGTTACTGGTATCGCTTCTCCCATGATGGCGTGCAGATCGAGGTGGAGACCGACGATGATTCCATCGGTGCCCATTTTCTGCATATGCTGCGCGGTGAAAAGCCCAGCGCCCTGCATGAGCAGGTGATGAATGTCAGCCTGATTCTCTATGCCGAACATGAATTCAATGCCTCCACCTTTACCGCCCGGGTTTGTGCTTCCACCCTGTCGGATATGCACTCCTGCATCACCGGTGCCATCGGTTCACTGCGCGGCCCGCTACACGGCGGTGCCAATGAGGCGGCCATGGCCATGATCGAGAAGTTTAAAGATGCCGACCATGCCGAACAGGAAATGATGGGCATGCTGGAGCGCAAGGAAAAGATTATGGGCTTTGGTCATGCCATCTACTCCAGCTCGGACCCGCGCAATGAAATCATCAAGCAGTGGGCGGAAAAACTGGCCGCCGATGTGGGCGATACCGTACTGTATCCGGTGTCGGTGCGTTGCGAGGAAGTGATGTGGCGGGAGAAGAAGCTGTTCTGTAATGCCGACTTTTTTCATGCCTCGGCCTACCACTTCATGGGCATCCCCACCAAGCTGTTCACACCGATATTTGTCATGTCGCGTCTGACCGGCTGGGCCGCCCATGTGATGGAGCAGCGTGCGGATAACCGCATTATTCGCCCCTCGGCGGAATACACCGGCGAGGAGTATCGTTCGGTGCCAGCCATGGCGGACCGCTAGTCTGGCGCTCAGCCCACTGCACTGTACAAGCCACTATTAAAGAGATTGAAGGAATGTCCATGAATACTGCTTATCGCAAACCCCTGCCCGGATCCGTGCTGGAGTATTTCGATACCCGCCAGGCGGTGAACGAGATTGAAGCCGGGGCTTATGAGAAGCTGCCCTATACCTCGCGCATCCTGGCCGAACAGCTGGTACGGCGTTGCTCGCCAGAAGCTCTGACGGCGGCCCTGAGGCAGTTGATCGAGCGCAGGCGTGATCTGGACTTTCCCTGGTATCCGGCGCGGGTGGTTTGCCACGACATTCTCGGCCAGACCGCCCTGGTGGATCTGGCGGGCCTTAGAGAAGCCATTGCCGAAAAAGGCGGCGACCCGGACAAGGTGAATCCGGTGGTGCAAACCCAGTTGATTGTGGATCACTCCCTGGCGGTGGAGCATCCGGGTTTTGAAGAAGGAGCCTTTGAGAAAAACCGGGCGGTGGAAGATCGCCGCAATGAAGACCGCTTCCATTTTATTGACTGGACCAAGACCGCCTTCGACAATGTGGACGTGATTCCGCCGGGCAATGGCATCATGCACCAGATCAATCTGGAAAAGATGTCACCGGTGGTACAAATCCAGGAGGGCGTGGCCTTTCCGGATACCTGTGTCGGTACCGACAGTCATACGCCTATGGTGGATGCCCTGGGTGTGATCTCGGTGGGTGTGGGTGGCCTGGAGGCGGAAAACGTCATGCTGGGTAATCCCTCCATGATGCGCCTGCCGGACATCGTCGGGGTGGAACTCAAGGGCAAATTACAGCCTGGCATTACCGGCACTGACCTGGTGCTGGCCCTGACTGATTTTCTGCGCCGTGAAAAAGTGGTCGGTGCCTATCTGGAGTTCTATGGTGAGGGAGCCAGTGCCCTGTCGGTGGGTGATCGCGCCACCATTGCCAATATGACCCCGGAATACGGCGCCACTGCCGGCATGTTCTTTATTGATGAGCGTACCCTGGAATACCTGAAGCTGACCGGTCGCGAGGACGAGCAGGTGGCACTGGTGGAAACCTATGCCAAAGCCAGCGGCCTGTGGGCGGACAGCCTGGCAACGGCGGAATACGAGCGGGTATTGAGTTTTGATCTGGGCAGTGTGGGCCGTAACCTGGCGGGCCCGTCCAATCCCCATGCCCTGTTGCCGGTCTCGCAACTGCATGAGCGGGGCATCGCCAAAGCCTGGCAACAGGAAGAGGGCCTGATGCCCGATGGCGCCGTCATCATTGCCGCCATTACCTCCTGCACCAATACCTCCAATCCGCGCAATATCATCGGCGCCGGTTTGTTGGCCCGCAATGCCAACAAACTGGGCCTGCTGCGCAAGCCCTGGGTCAAATCCTCCATGGCACCCGGCTCCAAAACCGTGAAAATGTATCTGGAAGAATCGGGCCTGCTGACTGAATTGCAGAAGCTGGGTTTCGATGTAGTGGGCTTTGCCTGCACCACCTGTAATGGCATGTCCGGCGCCCTGGATCCGAAAATCCAGCAGGAAGTGATCGAGCGGGATCTGTATGCCACGGCGGTACTGTCGGGCAATCGCAACTTCGATGGCCGTATTCATCCCTATGCCAAACAGGCCTTTCTGGCTTCGCCACCGCTGGTGGTGGCCTATGCCATTGCCGGCACCATCCGCTTCGATATTGAAAAGGATCCCCTGGGTTATGACCAGCACGGCAAGCCCATCATGCTGACTGACATCTGGCCCAGCGATGAAGAGATAGACGAGATTGTGGCCTCGGCAGTGAAGCCGGAGCAATTTCGCAGTGTCTATATTCCCATGTTCGAGAAAAAGGATGACGGTGAGAAAGCCAGCAGTCCGCTTTATGACTGGCGTGAACAATCCACCTATATTCGTCGCCCGCCCTATTGGCAAGGCACCATGGCCGGGCAGCGTGCCCTGAAAGGCATGCGGCCGCTGGCGATTCTGCCGGACAATATCACCACCGATCACCTGTCGCCTTCCAATGCCATTCTGGCCACCAGTGCTGCCGGTGAATACCTGGCGAAGATGGGCCTGCCGGAGGAAGACTTTAACTCCTATGCCACCCACCGCGGCGATCACCTCACGGCCCAGCGCGCCACCCTGGCCAATCCGAAACTGTTCAATGAAATGGTGACAGATGAAAACGGTGACACCGTGCAGGGCTCCCTGGCCCGGGTAGAACCGGAAGGGGAAGTGATGCGCATGTGGGAGGCCATCGAAACCTATATGCAGCGCAAACAACCGCTGATTATTATTGCCGGAGCCGATTATGGCCAGGGTTCCTCGCGGGACTGGGCTGCCAAGGGCGTGGCGCTGGCCGGTGTGGAGGCCATTGTGGCCGAGGGCTTCGAGCGCATTCATCGCACCAATCTGATTGGCATGGGGGTGATGCCCCTGCAGTTCGAAGCAGGCACCACCCGCAAGACCCTGAAGCTGAACGGCACGGAAATCTATGAGGTGGAAGGCGAGCCGGCGCCGGGAGGCAAATTGACCCTGGTGATCCAGCGCAGCAATGGTGAAACTGACAGGGTGCCGGTGATCTGTCGTCTGGATACTGCTGAGGAACTGTCGGTGTATTCTGCCGGCGGAATCTTGCAGAAATTTGCCAAGGAATTTATGGGTGAGGCGGCGGCCTGAAGCTGTTGCAGTAATCGTGTTTTTCCAGGACTAATTCAAGGATAAAGTCATTGTCTGTCAAGCAAGTCAAAATTCCGGCTACCTATTTTCGCGGTGGCACCAGTAAAGGTGTTTTTTTCAGGCTGGATGATCTGCCTGTCAGTTGTCAGCAGCCCGGCGCGGCCCGCGACCAGCTTTTATTGCGGGTAATTGGTAGTCCTGACCCCTATGCGGCCCACATCGACGGCATGGGTGGCGCCACTTCAAGCACCAGTAAATGTGTGATTCTTTGCCGTAGCGACAAGACCGGTCACGATGTGAATTATCTCTATGGTCAGGTGGCCATCGACAAGGCCTTTGTGGACTGGAGTGGCAATTGCGGCAATCTCTCCAGCGCCGCCGGCGCCTTTGCCATTCATGCCGGTCTGGTGGACAAGGCGCGGATTCCGGAGAATGGCGTATGCGAGGTAAGACTCTGGCAGGCCAATATCAACAAGACCATTATTGCCCATGTGCCCATTGAGAACGGTGAGGTGCAGGAATGTGGCGATTTCGAACTGGACGGCGTCACCTTTCCTGCCGCGGAAATCAAACTGGAATTTTTGGACCCGGTGGATGCCAGCGAGGGCGCCATGTTTCCCACCGGCAATCTGGTGGACGACCTGGACGTGCCGGGGGAAGGCGTATTCAAGGCCACCATGATCAGTGCCGGCATCCCCACGGTGTTTGTGAATGCCCAAGACATTGGCTACACAGGCACCGAACTGCGGGATGACATCAATAACGATGCCGCGGCCCTGGCCCGCTTTGAGGCCTTTCGAGTTGCCGCTGCCCTGCGCATGGGACTGATAAGCAAACCGGAAGAAGCCGCCACTCGGCAACATACCCCCAAGATTGCCTTTGTGGCGCCGCCCCAATCCTATGTGTCAGCCAGTGGTACAGAAGTAACGGCCGAATCCATTGATCTCTGTGTGCGGGCCCTGTCCATGGGCAAGCTGCACCATGCCATGATGGGCACGGCGGCGGTGGCCATTGCCACGGCGGCGGCCATTCCCGGCACCCTGGTAAACCTGGCTGCCGGTGGTGGTGCCAGGCAAAGTGTCTGCTTTGGCCATCCATCCGGTAGCCTGCAAGTGGGTGCCGAGGCGGTGCAGGTACAGGGCGAATGGGTGGCGCGCAAGGCCATCATGAGCCGCAGCGCCAGAATCCTGATGTCCGGGCAGGTGCATGTGCCCGAGGACGCTTTTTAAACTTTTTCGATGCTTATTAGAGGCTTCATCAGCATGGGCAAACAGAGTTACCTCCTGGTGTTGTTTATGCTGTTGTCAGTCCCGCCTGGCGCCACTGCCCAGGGCAACCAGGAAGCCTTTGACCTGCAGGCCCACCGGGGCGGCATGGGGCTGATGTCGGAAGGTACTCTGGCCGCCTTTGCCAATGCCCTGGAACTGGGTGTTTCCACGCTGGAGCTGGACACCCAACTGACCCGCGATGGTGAAGTGGTGGTTACCCATGACCGCCAGGTGCAGGCCAGAAACTGCCAGGACACCGCCCCGGCCTTTGCCAATGACCCCGACTATCCCTATGTGGGCAAGTACATCAAAAACCTGAGCCTGGCCCAGGTGCAGACACTGGACTGTGGCAGCAAGCGGCTGGACGTGCATCCTGATCAGCAAACAGTGCCCGGTGCCAGCATGCCTCTGCTGAAAGAGGTGCTGGAACTGGTGAAGCAATACCAGGCTCATGGGCTAATGTTGAATATTGAAACCAAGGTGGAGGCCGGAGCGCCGGAGGAAACCGCGCCACGGGATGAGTTTGTGCGTGGCGTACTGGCCGTTATCGCAGACAGTGGCATTCAGAATCAGGTGACTATCCAGAGTTTTGACTGGGGCGCTCTGATGTTAGTGAGAGACCTGGCGCCGGACATTCCCGTGGTGGCGCTGACCAATGGTCAGTCTTTTCTGCGCTGCGGTGAAGCCGGTCGCTCAGCCTGGCTGGGCGGGCTGGACATGGATGATTTTGATTGTGATGTGGTGGCCGCGGCGCATTCATTTGGCGCTTCGGCCCTGTCACCGGTACACGGACATCCCCAGGACGGCCGCATCGGCGATACAGACTATGTACCTTTTGTGACTGCCGACATGATTCAAAGGGCTCACAGCCTGGGCATGAAAGTCATTCCCTGGACCGTGGATGACAAGGCCACCATGGCTTATTTAATTGAGCTGGGAGTGGACGGGCTGATTACCGATTATCCGGATCGCCTGCGGGAAGTGCTGGCGGAGCAGGGGCGAGCATTACCGCGCAGTTATCTTCCGGAACAGTAAGGCTTCGGAATCTACAAACTCTCCGGTGATTTCAGCCCCTTGCTGTAATAGCCCGAGACATCAAAGCAACATACCCGTTTTTTGCCTTCCGCCAGCATCTGGCAGGCATCGTTGATACGCTTGTCCCGGGTTTTGGCCTGTTTGGCCGATTCGATCCAGTGAATCCAGTCCACCCGCGCCAGGGTGGTAGTGCTGTCCCAGACGGCTTTGGCCTGGGGCGCTGTGTGCAGCGCACTGGCAAAGTCTTCCGGCAGCGGCGGTTCCGGTTCTTTCTTGACCGGCCTTATCGCCACCGAGACTGAATCACCTGCCGCGACCCCGGCAGCTTTGCGCAAAGATTCATCCACTTTCAGCCAGTGACTGAGTTGTCCGTCGGGTTCCAGCCTGGCGGTAAAGGACTGGCCGTTGATGGTGCCAGCCACCGACGTTCGGCCTCTGCGTGGCAGGATCTCACTGGCCTGTTTGGGCAGCAGCAGAAATGTCCAGGATGCGCCTTGGCCAGGTTTGGCAGCTTGCAACAGGGTGGTAGTAAAACTGTAGTCTGACTCGGCCATGTATCTTGTTACTGATAAGAGATTGATTTTGAGTGTTGATTGCCTCAGGGGTCTGGTACCCGATTCTGAATCAGTCGGGCAGAGAGTCAAGATCGAAATCATCTGCCAGCAGTCTTTCCCCTGAAACAGTATAGATGATGGGGATAGTCAGTATGCGACCGTCATCGAGCCGGAACTGCAGCTCCAGGCGGTTATCAACCCCGCCTCTGAAAATACCCTGAAAGGGTATTTCTTCAACTGCCCCGTAACGCTGCTGCAACCAGGCTAACAAGTCATCCTGAGTGTGCACAACTTCGGTGGACCTTGCGGCACTGGCTCGTTGGGCGGCCTCCAGCAACTCCTGATTTGTATTATCTGAACAAAAGGTTAAACCGGCAGCGAGGATTAAGAATATTATGATCTTTTCTGGCGTGTTCACTTTTTGATTCTCGCCGGTGTTTGGAATCCTGTGCCAGATAAGCCTCGCCAGCGCCTGACTTTTCCGGCACCTCGTCAGACTCGTTCATCAGCTTCCTGGCAGAGCCGGGGAGGTGTCCAAGAAAAGTATTGCATACCGCGAAAACAGTGGTAAACTGGTTTCTCAAACGTGGGAAAATATCCCACAAATACAGTCAATCGCAATAAGGCACTGATATTTAATGACTAAATTATGAAGTTGCTGGCGGATGTTGAGGGCTAAATGAGTTTCAGTCGAATTCTCCCGGTTTTCTGCATCATGGCCTTGCCCTGGCTATTGGCTCCTGGCGGCACTGCCCGGGCCCAGGATTTCTATGCCGGGCTCAGTGTTGGTTCTGCGGATTTCGACGCCAGTCAATTTGGCGCCAGCAATAGCGCCTGGGCTGCACAGCTTGGCGCCGCATTCGGACCCTGGTTGGCGGTAGAGTTGGCCTACAGTGATTATCAGCGCTTTGATTCCAGAGTAGCAGGGCAGGTTCTGCCCCATCCCAAAGCATTGTCGATGAGTGGGGTTGTTAAATACCCGCTGCTAAGCCGCCTTGATGTTTTTGCGAAACTGGGCTATGCCCGAATCGATACCGACATCAGCAGCAACAATGCTTTTTATAGCGGCGCCATGGATGAGAACAATGCTATCTATGGCGGCGGTTTTGAGTATCGCCTGGCGAACAGCTGGAGTTTGCGACTGGCCTATGAAAGGACCGAATTGAATCTTGGCCTTATCCCCAGTGGCTCATTCTATAGCCACTCCGATGGTGGCCTGGAGCTGGCCTCAATAGGGCTGCTTCGAAAATTTTAAATTGATGCCGCAGATCGTTGCACTTTTCTCGGCCTCACTATTCATGATTACACTTACAATCAGATCCAGATGAATTCTATCTACCAGAAAATGCAGGACAGCGGTTTCAATCATATCGTTGGCGGTGGTGATCCGGTAGAAATAGGTCGGCAAAATTTCACTGCCCTTGAGTACCTGACCCAGTTGCAGCCGTCTATGCGGCTCCTGGATTTCGGTTGTGGTTGCGGACGGTTGGCCTTGCCGGTACTGGATTTTTTATCGGAGCAGGGCAGCTATGTGGGCGTGGACATCATTCCCAAGCTGGTGAAGTTTTGCCATGACGAGATTTCGCCGCATCACATCAATGCCAGTTTCTTCGTCAGCGCAGAAGGCAATGATCTCTATGACAAATTCAAATCAGATCAGGGGCCGGACATTCCCGTTATTGACGATTTATCAGAGTTGGGTGAAGGCAGTTTTGATGTGATCACCGCTTTCAGTGTTTTCACTCACCTGAAGTATGCCGATGCAGCCAGTAATCTGGCAAAGCTGACCAGGTTGCTTAAGCCCGGGGGTAAATTGCTACTGAGCTGTTTTCTGATCAATTCGTCTTCACGGCAGTTGCTGGCCGCCGGCAATTCCAGCGCGCCTTTTGGCAAAGACGTGCAGCAGGACAAGCAGATCTATTTTGCCGACTGCAGGGAACCGCTTACCTGTGTGGGATTCCAGGAGCGCGAATTGCTGATGATGGGCCACGATTGTGGTCTGCAACCTTTTGCCACCTATTACGGACACTGGTGTGGCCGACCTCCCCGACACAGTTATCAGGACATCATGGTTTTTGAGAATCAGGTAAAGCTGCCCGCCGAATTTGACGCCCTGCGTTATCTGCAACTGAATCCGGATTTGCCCTTCGAGCCCACAGCCGAAGGGCAATCACTGGCCGAACGTCATTTTCTGGAACATGGTTATAAAGAGGATCGCGCCTGGAAATAGTTTGCCGAATGGGTGCTATACAAGTTCGGTGAACATGGCCACCAATTCTTCAACCCTCGCCTGCAAGTTCGAAGATATCGAAGAGCCGGCAATCTGGTCAGCCAATGCCCGGATAAACAGCTTGGCATTGTGCAGCTCCGCCATGCCCTGTGGCGAGGAAAAGGCGCTGCTCCAGTCCTGGCCATCGCGGCGCAGTTCAAATTGTGCAAACCAGCGCTGCCATGCCTCTTCAGGCAGCACTTCCCGTGCCAGTAACTGACTGATTACCCGCGCCAGGCGATCGCCCTCATTAAATGCATAGCTGGTATCCAGTGGTGTGGCCTTGGCGCGTACTGCGGCCTGTATCTGGCGCGCCTGTTCGGCGCCGAGCGCCGGATGCAGGGCAAAACGCCAGAGCACATCGGCCAGATGGGCAACCGGATGTACCCAGCCCAGTTCGGCATCCAGACCACGATAATCAGTTTCCGCTTGCAGTGCTGCAGCGGTTTGCCCGAGCAGGCCATTACGTTCATTGGCGCTCAGGAAAGCGTCGATGGCATCGGCGCGCAATAGCTCCGCCAGGATCAGGGCAGAGAAGGAACGCTCAAGAGCTGCATCGCTTTGCAATTCAGCCTGCAGGGCATTGAACAGAAAACGTTTGCTGTCCCGGTCCAGGCGCTCATTACGCAGCCAGTAACTGTAAAGCCCATAGCCAATGTTGTCCCTGAGCAGCGGATTGGGGGAACCCAGGCAGGGCAGCAGGTCCCTGGCCAGGGCCTGGGTAACCATGCGGGTCTCGCTGCGCTGCTCATAAATTTCCTGCCACCAGGCGATATTGGCCTGGCTGTTGGCGCAAGCGGGGTCGGGCTGGGCAGTGGCTGGGGGCGGCGAAAGACTGATTAGTATGACCAGGATCAAACCGGGCAGGGTGGCTGTCGTGTTATTCATGATGGTGTTATTCGTGGTCATGTTATTCATGGTTATGTTATGTATGGATAGCTTAATCAAGACTGTGCTATTCATGGAGCAGGCCCATAAAGACCGGGGCTTGGCATCAAGTTACTGGATTATTCATCGGCCGGCATCCTTCTGGAGAACCCGGCAGGTCTTGTTCAATACTCACAACAGGCTTCATTACTACAGGATACCCGGACACCATGGCGACATTAACTTTTCACGGTGCGGCCCAGGAAGTCACTGGCTCCTGCTACCTGCTCGAATCGCCGGCCATTGGCCGCGTGTTACTGGAGTGTGGCATGCATCAGGGCGGTGATGCCACTGAACGGCTTGGCGAGAACGGCTTCCCCTTCAAGCCTGCCGACATTGATGCTGTGATTCTGTCCCATGCCCATCTGGATCATTCCGGCCTGTTGCCGAAGCTGGTGCGGGCGGGATTTCGCGGGCCAATCTACTGCACGTCCGCCACCCGGGAATTGTTGCGGGTACTATTGGAGGATGCCTGGGGCCTCTATGAACGGGATCTGGAGTATTCAAACCGCCGGCGCAAGCGCAGCGGACGTAAACCCCTGGCGCCGGAATATACCCTGTCGGATGTGCAGACGGTGCTTAACAGTTGTGAAACCACAGGCTATGAAACGGATATCAAACCGGGCCCGGCTGCGGTGCTGCGATTTCATGATGCGGGTCATATTCTGGGCTCAGCCATCGTCGATCTGCGCCTGGACGAAGCTGGCCGCGAGAAACGCCTGGTGTTTTCCGGTGATCTGGGCAATGCCGATTCGGTATTGATGAATGATCCGTTTACACCGGACAAGGCGGATCTGCTGATGATGGAGTCCACCTATGGCAATCGCAATCACCGTGATATGGACAATACCCTTGCTGAGCTGGAAGACATTCTGAATCAGGCCTGGGAGCGTGGTGGTAATGTCATGATTCCCTCCTTCGCGGTGGGGCGGGCTCAGGAGATTCTTTACCATCTGGGTTGTCTATACCATGCCGGCAAGCTGGCAGACTGGAATGTTTATCTGGACAGCCCCATGGCGGCAGAAGTAACCCGGGTTTATGACCACTGGCTGCATATTCTCGATCAGCAGGATGTGCGCTGCCTGACCGATATCGGCCGTAAATCCCTGGAGAGTTTTCTGCCCACGCTGCAAGTCAGCCAGTCGGCTGAGGAATCCATGGCAATCAATGAAGTGAAAAAGGGCGCGATTATTATTGCCGGCAGTGGCATGTGCACCGGCGGGCGCATCCGCCACCATTTCAAGCATCGTATCTGGGACTCAAGAAACACCATCATATTTATTGGTTTTCAGGCCCAGGGGACCCTGGGGCGCTTGCTGGTGGATGGCCGCGAATCCATCCGCATGTTCGGTGAGGAGTTTGTGGTGAAGGCGCAGATCGCCACCCTGGGTGGCTTCTCTGCCCATGCCGGCCAGTCGGAACTGATTGACTGGGCCAGGAATTTTTCTCCAGTGCCACGTCTGATTCTTATCCATGGTGAGTCACTGGCTCTGCAGACACTCTCTGCCAAGCTGGAGAATGACCATGGCATCAAGAGTGAAATCCCGAGGCGGGGCAGTACTATTGAATTTTGATCCCTTTGGCTGACCCATGCCGCCGCAAAAAGTAGGTCCATCCCTGGACCCAGAGGGTTACCCGGTCAGTCTGCGGCTATCTCGAAGACTATGCGTTGGCGGATATCGTTAACCGGCACCGGCTCGCCGTTGTCCATGGCGGGCGAGTATTGCCATTTGCGAATACTGTTCAGGGCAGCGCGTTCAAAATAGCCCTCCGGTTCGGCATAGAGCACCACCGGGTCCACCACCCGGCCCTGGGCATTGACTGTGAAGGACAATTCCACAAAGCCTTCGACACCGCGCTGCAGGGCGCGGGTGGGGTAGGCTGCGGTAGCGCGCACCAGGGGCACCATATGCCGCGATAGCGGAATGCTGCCGCCATCGGTCTGGATGGGGGTGCTGAGGGTTTCAAAGGCCATGGGCAGGTTCGCATTGATTCCCGGATTGAGTGTTTTCGCCGGTGCCTCCAGCGGGATTTCCCGGGGCGGCTCGAAGAGTTCCGGCTTTTCGATTTCCACAATCAATTCCTGTTCAAACACCGGCACGCTGGCATCCCTGATTCTGGTTATGGTCGGCGACTTGAAGCCGGTGTTTTCAGTGCTGATCAGAAACTGCATGAAATAAAACAGCAGAAATGTGATCAGAGCCGCGGCGATCAGGACAGCATTGAGTTTGAGGGTATTGTTGGTCAGGCTGTGCAGGCTCATCATCATTCTCCTTGCCGGGCTTCGGTGCTATTGGCGATCAAGGGATTGGCGTGGATAGAACTGGCTCAGTATTTCCTGATAGTCCTGGCTGCCACGGGGGAAAAAGCTGACCTGATAGCTGTCGCCGGCAATTACCCGGGCTTCAGTCTCAACCAGGTTTAACTCAATTGCCGCCACCGGCAGCAGAAGCAGGGCTGAAAAAATGAGACCTGCCACCATGTTGCTACGGCCATTAATGGAGCGGTAGGGGTTCTCCGCGAGAATATAGCGAACCCGACGATAGAGCAGGGAGCGGGAGCGCAGCCAGTGACTGGCCAGGCAGGGCCGGCCCAGGCTGAGTTTGCTGGCCAGCCAGAGCAGGTTTTCGGCATAGGTGACGGGACAACCGGTGTCGTCGATGACGGCTTCATCACAGGCTTTTTCTGTGTCTTCAAGAAAGCGGGCGTGTAACAGCCAGACCAGGGGATTGAACCAGTACAGGCAGATCACCAGGCGCGACAGGATATGACTGGCCCAGTCCATACGCTGGATATGGGCCAGTTCATGGCTGAGGCATTGGGCCAGCATTTCTGCCGGCCATTGCCGGGCATCTTCCGGTAACAGTATGTGATGTCTAAACAGGCCCCAGGTCAGTGGTGATTTTACTTCGTCGCTGAACAGCAATTGCACCGGGCTGCGGATGCCGTTGCTTTGCTGCAGTGCATTGGCCAGGGATAACAGCCGCGGGTCCTGAATATTGGTCGCGCGCGAACTGATGGCGCGCATCTGGCCGATGCCGATCAGCAGGTAAATCAGGCCGCCGCTGGCAATCAGGGTATAGGGCAGGGCGAACCAGGCAAGACCGGCTGGCGCCGTGGCGAGCCAGGGTTGTTGCACCAGTTGTGCCAGTTGGCTGTCGCTGCTGATGGCCACGGCCAGGCCGGGCAGCAGCAGGCTGAACAGGGGCAACAGGGCCAGGGCGCTGATCAACATCAGCCACAGAACGCTGCGCACCGAGGCACTGCGTGGGGTAAACAGCAGTATCAACAGGCTGGAGACAAGCAGAATCAGCGAGCCGCGCAGCAACATTTCCTGCAACAGAAACTGCAGCAGACTGTCGCTGGCATTACTGCTGATCAATTTATCGAGACTGAAGCTTGTCATTGTTATTTCCCTCATCCCGTGGCAGTGCTAGTTGTCCTGACGTTGTTTGCGAGCCTTGTTGATCATGGCCTGCATTTCTTTCAGTTCCTTGTCGGACACCTCATCGAGGGACAGGTCCAGCAAGGTGCTCATGGCCTGCTTGGCAGAGCCGGAGAAGAAAGTTTTCAGCAGGCGCTGCAGGGCAGTGGAGCGCGCCTGGTCGTGTTCGATGGTGGGAAAGTAAATGTATTTGAGATCCTGCTCCCGGTGCGAGAGAAAGGCTTTTTCTTCCAGCTTGTTCATGGTGGCGCGAATGGCGGAATAGCTGGGCGCATTGGGCATACGGGCCTCGACGTCCTTGGCCGAGGCCTCCCCCAGTTCATAGATAATTTCCATGATCTGTCGTTCCCGACGGCTGAGATTCTGGGATACCGGCATGCTCGATTTCCTGTGTTTTTATCCCTGTGTCCTTATCATTGGTGCTGCTTTTCTAGCACTATGCTAGAAAAATAGCATCTCTATGGCAGCTGTCAAGTACAAATTCAAAACAATGCATCAATAAAACGGGGACCCACGGCGAGCAAACTGAACCATCGCAATATCCTGTCCCACTACTGCGCCGGATCAACTGGTTTAAAATCAGTCCCGCTGTTCCTTTCTTGTGTTCCGGGTTATTGCCTCCCGATTGTAGCGCTGCGGGCTTGCTTGTGAACGACAGGCTTGCGCCAGTTCGCCGCCAGTTCTAATCGGCAGCGGCTCTTTCGTCCTGCAGCCATTGCCAGGCCAGGCGGAATTCGCGGAAGGTACGGGATTGGGATTGAAAGTCGGGCTGCCGCTGCTGATAGGCTTCCAGCATGCGCAGTTTGCCGAAACTGAGGTTGTTGCTGGCGACAAATGCGGCGCGGCGGGCGTCGGTCAGGGTTTCGCCGGCGAAGGTAACAATGGCGCGCAAATCATCCTGGTCCAGTTCCAGGACCACATCCTGCAAGTCCCAGAGACGGTATTGATAGGGGTAGTTTGCGGCCAGTTCATTGATGGCTTCGATAAATTCGAGTCTGCCGGGGCTGCGGGTGAAATGGATAATGCTGATGCCATCTTCCACCCTGTAGCTACAGAAATTGCCCATCACCCTACTCCCGAAACTGGCTTGACACCCTGATGTTTTCCGCAGGTAGTGAGCAGTGTGCGCCGAACCGTCTCCTGAAGCAAGCGGGATGACTGGCTGGTCTGTTGCCAGCCTTATTGCGCAAGGAGCCAGTCGGTGGCTTGCTGATAGTCGCGAAATACGCGGGTTTCTTTCTGCCTGGACTCCTGATCGTTAAACACCTCAAAGATGCGCAGCAATCCAAAGCTGAGATCATCATCAGCAACGAATGCCACACGGGACGGGCTGCTGAATGTGGCCGCCGAATTCATTGCGATTTCCCGCAGTTCACTCTGGCTTTGCTCAATGACGATATTGCGCATATCCCAGAGTCTGAGCTTTTGCGGATAGTTGGCTGCCAGTTCCACCAGTACCGCCTTGTTGTCTTCCATCTTCGGCGTCTTTTTGAAGCGGACGATGGTGATGCCGTTTTCGACCCTGAATTCACAGATGTCAGATACTGTCATAAATTGCTTCCGGAAAAGGGTTGTGGATTGGCAAAAAAGTCAGTGATGTGACGGACGCGCGCAAAAAATAACCGGAGTTGTCTGTCTTGCTGGTCTTTCCTGAACTGACTGGCGCATTATAATCGATTTTTGCTGTCATCCTTTTTGAGCTTTATTAGCCGGCTTGAGCGAGCCGCCGTCACTGTCAGTGGTAAGCAAATAGTCAAACACACTGGCAATGGCAAACAGCAGGTCCTCCGAAAGCTCTTCACCCAGGGGGATGCTGGCCAATTCCTGGCTGAGGGCGAAATCCTGCAGCACCGGAATATTATTGGCGCGGGCGGTGGCTTCAATGGCGCGGGCCAGGGCGCCATGACCCTGGGCCACTACATCGGGGCCGTCATCCTCGCCAAATCGCAAGGCAGAGGCAAAGTCCGGTTGATTGATCTTGTTCATTTCGAATCAGCTCCTAATGGGCGAAACTGTTGAAATTGCTGAGCTTCAGACCGCCAGCGGCCAGTTTGCTGCGCAGCACCTCCTGGCCCTGTTCCAGTCGATCGGCCAGCAGTTCGTCTTCACAAAGAAATTCGAGTCGCAGTGCCTGGCCCAGCAGATTCATGCGCGCCTTTACCCGGCCATGATTGGCCAGGTCCATGGAAAACTCGGCGGCCCAGCGGCGCTCTTCCTCACCTTCGGCCAGCTCTTCCTTTTCGCCGTGAATAATCAACGGCAGGCAGTCCGGCTGGCTGTTGCTGTACAGGGGCAAATCGAAAACCCAGCGGTGCCAGCCCTCGTCGGTTTCATCCACCGCCCGGTACTGACTGTCGACAATCTTCTTCAGCACTTCTTCAGCCTGATTGATCACCTTGCGTTTGAGACCGATGGGCTGATGGTAGAGTTCACGGTAAAGCGACAGCCCATAGGGTTGCAGGCCCTGGCTCGCATAGCTGGGACCGCCGCCGCCCCCAAGGCTGTTAACCAGCCTGAGCAGCAGTGCCTTTAAATCCCGTTCGAAGGGGTTTTCCCCTTCACTCAGTCCCTGGCTGGCGGCCTGCAGTTTGCTCTCCAGAAACAGCCCGGAATTCTCCAGTGCCGCTTTCAGATGTTCGAGCCGGCCCAGATCCCCCGGCCGCAACATCGAGCGTTTGAGTTTATGCAGCAGAATCATGCTGTCGCCGGGCAGGGTCTGTAATTCTGCCTGGGACTTTTCATAGGGAATTTGCGCTAACCGTGTCAGGTTGTTCTGACGCAGGCGCCTGGCCTGCTCCAGCAGATCGCCGGCGAGCACGGCGGCGGGCTGGTTCTGTTTATTGGCAGCACGCAGGTTTTCCACGACTTCCAGTTCCAGCTGGGGAGTCAGCGCGGCAACCCGCACAATCAGGGAGCTACCCTGTTCAAGGGGTGTTTTTGAGCCGGCCTGATAGAGCTGTCCATTGATGCGCAGCAGATTACTGCCATCCTTGTCGCGGCCCACCACCAGCGCCAGCATTTCCTGATTGAGCTTCCAGCTCACGGCACGTTCCCGGCCTGGTAATTGCCTTAGATCGAGACGGGTTAAATCCACGCAGGTTGACCTCTATAAAACTGCAGGGTGAACAAATTGCGGGTAGCAGCAAGGCCGCGTTTAAACCCGTAAATCGTCTTACGACGGCTTTTTCAGAAACCTTTAGAAAATTTTCAGACTCATTGGCACAGAGTTTGCTCCTTACCCTGTAAGTGAACAGAAAGACGCTCCATCGATGCCGGCAAGAATCGCCAGAAGGCCCGGAATACAAGGGATGTAGAGGCAAGGGTGGAGTCGGGTGTCAAAAAAACTACCCGCTGAAAAACCGACGTTGTCAAAGCGTTGACTGGGTATAAGCAACGAGTCAGAGACTGAAGATTGTTATGAATCAGGTAGATCGCAAACAATTAGCGCGCAACACAGGCCCCGCCCGGGCGGCGCAGTTCCTGATGGTGATGGGGGAAGAAGGGGCAGCCAATGTGCTGCGTCATCTGTCCACCGATGAAGTTCAGAAAATCGGTGTGGAAATGTCACGCATGAGTGAAATGACCACCGATGAAGTGAATGACATCCTGACCAATTTCCTCAAGGACGCAGAATCAGACGGTTACATCAATATTGTTGCAGACGAGTATACACGCGCGGTGCTTACCCAGGCCCTCGGTGAGGAAGCAGCCAGTGAGATTCTGGAAAAGATTCTCATGGGCGGCAACACCAAGGGCCTGGATTCTTTAAAGTGGATGGAACCTGCCCTGGTGGCGGGCATCATCCAGAACGAGCACCCGCAGATCCAGGCCATCGTCATTTCCTATCTGGGCCCGGAGTTGTCCGGCGAAGTTCTCAACCACATGCCCGAAGCCGCAGTGGTGGAACTGATCGTGCGGATGGCGGAAATGGACTCGGTGGACCCCAAGGCTTTGCAGGAACTCAACCATTCCCTGGAGAAGCAGGTGGAGGGCGTTGTCACCAAGCAGAGCTCGGCCATGGGTGGCGTCAAGAATGTAGCCAATATCCTTAACTCCCTCGAAAAATCCATGGAAGACCGGCTCATGGAGAAGGTTACCGAGGTCAGTGCTGATCTGGCCCAAAGCATTCTCGACCAGATGTTTGTATTCGGTGACCTGAAAGACATTCCCGATCGCGACTTCCAGAAAGTCCTGCGTGAAGTGGCCACCGATCGCCTGGCGCTGGCTCTGAAAGGCGCCGACCAGGAAATCCTCGACAAGGTATTGAACAACATGTCCTCCAGAGCGGCAGAAATCTTCCAGGAAGATATGGAAGAACTGGGTCCGGTGAAGGTGGCGGACGTGGAAATGGCGCAGAAAGAAATTCTGGCTATTGCCAAGAAGATGTCTGACGCCGGCGAGATTGAACTGAAGGAAGACGAAGCGGCCATGATTGGCTAGGCCTGAGAGAAAGCGACTATGAGTGACTTGTTATCACAAAATGAAATCGACGCCCTCTTGCATGGCGTTGGCGGTGAGGAAGAGCAGCAGGCCAGTACTGAGGCCGAGGATTATGTTCTCTACGACCTCACCAGTGGCATGCATCGCGTCAAGGGCTGGTCGCAGGAGATTCAGGCTGCCGATGAACGTATGCAGGCCTCTCTCAGCATCAAGTTGCTGGGTCTGCTGCACAAGAGTGTCGAGGTAAAACGCCAGGACATCCGCATTGAGAAATACGGCAAGTACGTCAAGTCACTGTATGTGCCAACCAGCATGACCACATTCCTGCTGTCCGGCATGGTGGGATTCTCGGCTATCGTGCTGGACGCCAAACTGGTGTTCGCACTGGTGAATGCCTTCTTTGGCGGCGGTTCCCGTCCGACCCAGGTCACCGGCCGTGAATTTACCCATACCGAACAGCGCGTCATCAAACTGATCCTGAAAACCATTATCGATGCCATCAAGGACAGCTGGAAGGAAATCTCCGAATACGAATTCACCATCACCGAATCGGAAATGAACCCGGCTCACCTGTCGGCCTATAACGACTCCGATGTACTGATGATCCGACCGTTTCGAATCGAATTTGCCGGCGGCGGCGGAGAGATTCAGTTGCTGATGCCGGGCAACATCATTGATGCCCTGTTCCGCAACAAGAAATCCAAACTGGCTGAGGCCGGTTTGACCTCCGCAGATGTCATGCGCTCTGTGGCTCATGATTTTGAGCTGGATGTAACAGGAGAGTTGAGTGGCGCACGGCTGACCATCGGTGAGGTTTTCAAGATGAGTCGTGGCGACATCATTGGCGTCGACTCACCCGAAGAAGTGGATGTGAACATCAATGGCATCACCAAGTTCAAGGCCCGCATGGGTGAATTGAACGGCAAGGTTGGACTGGAAATTCTGAACAGGGTCTAAGGCTGATTATGACTGACATGAACAACAATGAACTCGACATGGCCGCCCCGGGCGCTGCTCGCAGTGGCGCCATGCCCAGGGCCGCGCTACAGCAGGCCCAGTCTGTCACCATGGATGCATTGAATGTGGCGCCCAGCACCATGAATGTACCGGCGGTGATCAATAACGAGCCGCTGACAATCGAGTCCATGGGTGATGTTCCCGTCACACTGATTTTCGAAGTGGGTCGCTCCAATATCACCATCAAACAACTGATGGAATTGAAAGCCGGCTCCTATATTGAAATGCGTAACATCATGGTGGACATCATTGATGTGCGGATCTGCGACCGAATCGTGGCCCATGCCGAAGCCATCGCCCTGCAACAGTGGTATGGCATGCGCATGGGTGAAGTGGAAATTCCGGCTACCCTGGAACTGGAGCAGCTGCGATGAACCGCTTGCAAGCCTTGTCAGTCAGTATGTTGATGCCGGCCCTGATGCTGCTGTCTCTGCTGTTGATCGCTGAGCCCGCCAGTGCCGCTGAAGCCAGCAATGGCGTCAGTCAGGCCACGGTGCTGGACACCTCGAGTCTGATACAGATGTTCATGGCACTGGGCCTGGTGATTGTCATCATTATCGGCCTTTCCTTTGCCGTGCGTAAATTCAATATGTTCTCTGCCGGTCCGGCCCGCCATATCCGTATTGTGGGTGGCCTGGCGCTGAGTAACAAAGATCGCCTGTTGTTGATTCAGGTGGGTGAAGAACAGCTGTTGATCAGCGCCAGCCCGGGTGCAGTGCGCAAAGTGCATGAGATGCGTAACCCGGTTGATGAAGACAGCATTGTCACTGGCAAGGGCAACAATGCCGCCAGTTTCGCCAATCTGTTGCAATCGGTGACCCAGCGAGGCCGCTCATGAAAAAGCTGATTGCCTTGTTGTTGCTTGCTGCGACCCTGCTGCCGGAGATGGCACTGGCGCAGTCAGACCTGACTCTGGTCACTTCCCAGGCCAATGCCGATGGTGGCACCAATTACAGTGTCAGCCTGCAGATTCTGATGCTGATGACAGTGCTGACCCTGTTGCCGGCAGCGCTGATGGCCATGACCTCGTTTACCCGCATTATTGTTGTACTGGCAATTCTGCGCCAGGCCCTGGGTCTGATGTCGACGCCCTCCAACCAGATCATTCTTGGCCTGGCCTTGTTCATGACGGTTTTTATCATGGCGCCGGTTTTCGAGACCGCCTACCAGAACGGCATTGAGCCCTATATGAATGAAAGCATTGGTTTCGATGCGGCCCTTACCGAGACGGGTAGTCCTTTCCACCAGTTTATGGCTGACCAGACTCGTGAGTCAGACCTGGCGCTGTTTTCACAGATGGCAGGCTATGAAGGTTTTGACAGCCTGGCGGATGTGCCGTTTCGGGTGTTGGTGCCGGCCTATCTGACCAGTGAGCTGAAGACTGCCTTTCAGATCGGCTTCCTGATCTTTATCCCCTTTCTGGTAATCGATCTGGTGGTGGCCAGCATCCTGATGTCCATGGGCATGATGATGTTGTCACCCATGCTGATTTCGCTGCCCTTCAAGATCATGCTGTTTGTGATGGTGGATGGCTGGACCCTGGTGGTAGGAACCCTGGCCTCCAGCTTTGCCGTGGCCTGAGCCGAGTATAAAAATCGCGAGAAAAGACAATGAATGAAGATGTGGTTTTACAGATAGGGCGCGAGGCGCTGTTCCTGATTGTCGCCCTGGCCGGCCCGCTGCTGCTGGCAGCACTGGCGGTGGGACTGCTGGTGGGTGTGTTGCAGGCAGCGACCCAGATTCAGGAGCAAACCCTGAGTTTTATTCCCAAGCTGCTGGCGCTGGTCATCGCGCTAATTCTGATGGGCCCCTGGCTATTGTCTTCCTGGGTGGTCTTTACTGAACAACTGTTCTTGCGCATTCCCGATTTGATTGGTTAGGAACCGGAGCGAAAGTGGAAATTAATCTGGACAATCTCACTGCATGGGTCGGCGACTTCTATTGGCCGTTCCTGCGCATCAGTGCCTTGTTCATGGTGGTACCGTTCTTTGGCGCCCGCACCATTCCCGTTCGCATTCGCGTCATCCTGGCGGTGTTCGTGGCCTTTATTCTGCAAGCCACAGTAACGGTGGAAGAAAGTATTGAATTGTTCAGCCCCCTGGGCGTGCTGACTGCTCTGCAGCAGATCGCTATCGGCGTGGTCATGGGGCTGATTATGCAGATTGTTTTTGCGGCGCTGGTAATGGCCGGCCAGACCATGGCTACCACTATGGGCCTGGGTTTCGCTTCTTCGGTAGACCCCCAGAATGGGGTGCAGGTAACAATGCTGGGTCAACTGTACCTGATATTGGGCACCCTCTATTTCCTGGCCATGGACGGTCATCTTTTATTACTGGAAGTACTGGCCAACAGCTTTGTCTATCTGCCGGTTGGTACTCCCCTGAACAACGCGCAGATCTTTGGCGACATTGCCATGTTCGCCGCCCAGTTGTTTCTTGCTGCGGTATTGATCTCCCTGCCGGTGATGGTGGGGGTATTGCTGGTGAATCTGGCCTTCGGTGTGATCACCCGGGCGGCGCCGCAATTGAATATTTTTGCGGTGGGTTTCCCCACTACCATGCTGGCCGGTTTCGTGCTGATGTTTTTCAGTATTCCGGTTCTTGTGCCTCTGCTTCAAAACCTGTTTGCGACAGGCTTTGATTTCATGCAGACCCTGGTGAACTAGGAGGAAGCTATGGCTGAGAACAGTGCCCAGGAAAGAACCGAAGAGGCGACCCCCAAACGGCGGGAAGACACCAAGAAGAAAGGTCAGGTCGCCCGCTCGAAAGAATTGAATACCGTGGTGTCGCTGATGGCATCCGGAATCGGCATGCTGATTTTCGGCGGGCAGATAATCACTGGCATCAACAGCATGTTGCGCGACAGCCTGAGTTTTGGTCGTGAGGCTGCCTTTACCGAGGTGCTGGCGCCGGCACGCCTGATGGATGCCATCATGGGTTCGGTGTGGATGCTGGCGCCGCTGATGGCCTTGCTGACTTTCACAACCCTGGCCAGCCCCCTGTCCATGGGCGGTTGGGTTTTCAGTGCCAATCAGTTTGCACCGAAGATGGAACGCATCAGTGTGATCAAGGGATTGGGCCGGATGTTTTCGCCCAAGTCACTGATGGAGCTGGTGAAGGCTCTAGGCAAATTTTTCCTGGTGGCCACGGTGGCCTGTCTGGTGTTGATGGCGGTGCTGGATGACATTCTGCGCCTGCCACTGCTGCCACTTGGTCAGGCCTTTCAGGAAACCGGCTATCTGTTTATCTGGTGCCTGCTGGGTTTCAGCTCCATCCTGATTCTGGTGGCCATGATGGATGTGCCTTTTCAGCTGTTTGAGTTCAAGAAGCAGATTCGCATGACCAAACAGGAAGTAAAGGAAGAAATGAAAGACACTGAAGGCCGCCCGGAAGTAAAGGGTGCCATTCGTGAAAAGCAGCAGCAAATGGCTCAGCAGCGCATGATGTCGGAAGTGCCGACCGCCGATGTGATTATCACCAACCCCACCCATTATGCCGTTGCCCTGCGCTATGACCAGGACAGCAATGGCGCGCCACGGGTAGTGGCCAAGGGCAAGGATTTTATTGCCAAGCGTATTCGCGAGATCGCGGAAGAAAACGAAGTGGCGATTTTTCGGGCACCGCCTCTGGCGCGGGCCCTGTATGCCTCCACCGACCTCAATCAGGAAATTCCGGGCAATCTGTTCATGGCAGTAGCCCAGGTGCTGGCCTATATCTTTCAACTGCGCCAGGCGCGCAAGGGACGTGGTCGCAGGCCGACTCCGCCCGGCAATATCAAAGTACCCGCCGAGTATTCGCAGCGGGAGCAAGAGGAGGGTAAACCCTGATGTCAGCTGCTGCCCCACAAACTGCACAAACCGGCGCTGGTGGAATGGATCTGCGCATGCTGAGCCTCGGCGCACCGCTGTTGATCGTCATGCTGTTGGCGATGATGATTCTGCCGCTACCGCCATTCATGCTGGACTTTCTGTTCACCTTCAATATTGCCCTGTCGCTGATTATTCTGCTGGTGGCAGTCTATATCGCCAAGCCGCTTGAGTTTGCTGTTTTCCCCAGTGTGCTCTTGATCATGACCCTGCTGCGCCTGGCGCTGAATATTGCTTCAACGCGGGTGGTGTTGATTGAAGGCCACAATGGCACCGGTGCTGCCGGTCGCGTGATTGAAGCCTTTGGTGATTTCGTAGTGGGGGGTAACTATGCCGTCGGTCTGGTTGTCTTTGCCATTCTTGTCATCATCAACTTTGTAGTTGTCACCAAGGGTGCTGGTCGTATCTCGGAAGTCACCGCCCGTTTTACCCTGGATGCCATGCCCGGCAAGCAGATGGCCATCGATGCCGATCTCAACTCCGGGCTGATCGATCAGGACCAGGCCCGGGCCCGGCGTGATGAAGTGTCCAAAGAGTCCAGTTTCTATGGTGCCATGGACGGTGCCAGCAAATTCGTCCGTGGCGACGCCATTGCCGGTATCCTGATTCTGTTTATCAATATCGTCGGTGGTTTTGCCATCGGTGTGCTGCAACATGATCTGTCGGCATCCCAGGCGGCCACCAACTATGTACTGCTGACCATTGGTGATGGTCTGGTGGCCCAGATTCCGTCCTTGCTGGTTTCCATCGCCGCCGCCCTGATTGTTACCCGGGTCGGTGCCGCCACCGATATGGGCCGGCAGGTACTGGATCAACTGTTTGAATCCCCCAAGGTATTCATCATCACCGGCGCCGTGATCGGTTTGCTGGGTCTGGTGCCGGGCATGCCGAACCTGATGTTCCTGTTTATCTCCTCCTCCCTGGTGGGTATCGGTTTCATGCTGTCCCGCCAGAGTGCTGCCGAGGAAGAGCAGGAACAGGGGCAGGAGACAGAAGCCGAAGCCGTGCCCGAGGCCCAGAAGGACCTGAGCTGGGACGATATCCTGGGCGTCGACATAATCGGTCTGGAAGTGGGCTATCGCCTGATTTCCCTGGTGGACAAGAATCAGGGCGGCGAATTGCTGGATCGCATCAAGGCCGTGCGCAAGAAGATTTCCCAGGACCTGGGCTTTCTGGTGCATTCGGTCCATATCCGCGACAACCTCAGCCTGCCGCCCAATTCCTATCGCATTACCCTGATGGATGTGCCGGTTAGCGAAGGCCAGATTCATCCGGGTATGGAGATGGCGATCAACCCCGGCCAGGTGTTCGGTGATCTGGAAGGGATTGCCGGCAAGGACCCGGCCTTCAACCTGGATACCATCTGGATTGAATCCAGCCAGAAGGAAGAAGCCCAGGCCAAGGGCTACACGGTGGTGGATGCCAGCACCGTTATCGCCACCCATCTCAGTCATACCCTCAAATCACATTCCCATGAACTGCTGGGTCATGACGAAGTACAGAAGCTGCTGGACAACCTGTCCAAATCGGCGCCCAAGCTGGTGGAGAACCTGGTGCCGGATGTGGTGTCTCTGGGTGTCATTCTCAAGATCATGCAGAACCTGCTTGAAGAGGGCGTTCCGGTTCGGGATCTGCGCACCATCATTGAGGCTATCGCCGAACATGCCGGTCGCGGACTCAACAGTGACGAATTGACGGCAGCCGTACGTGTCAGTTTAGGGCGCACCATCTGTCAAGGAATCGTCGGTATGGAGCCCGAAATCAAGGTAATTACGCTGGGTGCAGGCATGGAACGGATATTGCTTGAGTCAGTAGCAGGTAATCGTGAAGGTGGCCTGGCCGGGCTGGAACCGAGTCTGGCGGAGAATTTCCTCAAGGAAATTCATGTCCGCTCACACGAACTGGAAGCAACGGGACAGATACCGGTATTGCTGGTATCGGACCAGGTAAGAAATTGGATGACACGCTTTGTGAAGAGCACGAATCCCAGACTGAAAGTGTTGGCCTACAACGAAATAGCCAACAACAAACAAATCAATGTGGTTTCTTCAGTCGGTCAATTGGAAGCAAACGCAGCCTGAGCAGGTGAGCCTTGTGAACCAGCAGTCGGGAGACTGCCTGACAGAGAAGATCGCTGAGTGACAATCGAACTGATTGGTGGAGTAGTAAAGTGAGAGTAGAAAGATTTCAGGAAGAGAACATGCAGAAAGCCATGGCCAGGGTTCGCAGCGAACTGGGTCAGGACGCTGTTCTGATATCCAGCCGCAATATCGATGGCCAGATCGAAGTCATGGCGGCCAGCGACTACGATCCCGAGCAGCTCAAGCAGGAGATGAACAAGCTGGCTCCGAGCAAGCCTGCCGGCAAACCCAAGAGCGAGTTTCTTTTTGAAGTGCTCAGCGACAAGCAGACCAGGGCAGAGCAGGCGCCATCACTGATGGAGATGCAGGAAGAGCTGGGACGCCTGCGGGAGCTGTTTGAAGGGGAGTTGGCACAACTGGCCTGGCGCGATGCACGCAGCCGCCAGCCCAATCGCATGGCCCTGCTGACGCGCCTGGAAGAGATTGGTGTCAGTCGCGATATCGCGGTCAAGATCGTCAACAAGATCTTGCCCTGTGACGACCTGGAACTGGGTTGGCGTCGCAGCCTGCGCATACTGACCAAGGTGGTCAAGGCGCCCGCTCATGATCCCATGCGCGATGGCGGTGTGATTGCCCTGGTGGGCCCTACCGGTGTCGGCAAGACCACTACTGCGGCAAAACTTGCCGCTCAGTTTGCCGAGCGCCATGGCCGCAATCAGGTTGCCCTGGTGACGACGGACAATGTAAGGGTGGGAGGCAAGGATCAACTGATTTCACTCGGCAGCACACTGGGTGTGCCGGTGCAGGTTGCCGGTGATGCCCAGGAACTGCGTCGTACTCTGGACAGTTTCGCCGGTCGCAAGCTGGTCATTATCGACACTGCCGGCGTCAATCCCCGTAACCAGGATCTGCTGGCCGAATACGAAAAGATCGTCGGCGACAACAGCGATGTACTGCCTTTCCTGGTGCTGTCAGCCACCGCCCAGGAGTCTGTCATCAGCGAGACGATTCGTGCCTACTCTGCGCTCAAGCTGATGGGAGCCATCATTACCAAGACCGATGAAAACGTATCCATCGGTGCCGCCATTTCCGGCGCCATACGCTTCCGCCTGCCGGTAGCCTTCCTGGGTATTGGCCAGTCCATCCCTGAAGATCTGATCGCAGCGGAGCCCAAATTCTTCTGGAATAAACTCCTGGAAAACTATCGTGAACTGCGACGCCAGCGCATTACCGTGCAACCGCGTCAGGCAATGGCTACCCGGCAACAGGCTCTGTTGAGCTAGGCGCGTGGCTGCAAGAGTGCGGAAATTTCAATGAATCAGTCAGTTAGAACAATTGCAGTATCAGGCGGCAAGGGTGGAGTCGGCAAGACCAATGTCTCTGTCAATCTGGCCCTGGCCCTGATCAATAGCGGCAAGTCCGTGATGCTGATGGATGCCGACCTTGGTATGGCCAATGTCGATGTCATGCTGAAACTCAAGGCTGAGCGTGATCTGCATCAGGTCATCACCGGTCAATGCGAGCTGCAGGACGTGGTGGTGCAGGGCCCGGGAGGTCTGCAGATTGTGCCGGCGTCTTCAGGCGTTGGCAAAATGGCAGAGCTCAGCAGTGTTGAACAGGCCAACCTGGTGCGGGCCTTCGATGATCTTCAGCAATCGGTGGATGTGCTGGTGGTGGATACCGCCGCAGGCATTTCCTCCAGCGTGATCACTTTTAGCAAAGCCTGTCAGGAAGTCATCGTGGTTGTCTGTGACGAACCGGCTTCCCTGACCGACGCCTATGCCCTGATGAAGGTTTTGAATCAGGAACATGGCATCAAACGATTTCAGGTATTGGCCAATATGGTGACAAGCGCCGAACAGGGTCGCAAGCTTTTCGGCAAGCTCGTCAATGTGGCTGATATCTACCTGAATGTATCGATCGGTTTCCTCGGCAGCATCCCTCTGGATGACCGGCTGCGGGAAGCGGTTCGTATACAGGTGCCGGTTGTGGAGGAATTTCCCAACAGCGCCGCCAGCCTGGCCTTCCAAAGGCTGGCAAAAGCGGTCAATGAATTACCCGTACTACCGCCAACCACCGGCAATCTTGAGTTTTTTGTCGGCCGTGTGGCAACCCATGAAAATGCTATGACGAGACAAGTCAGATGAATAATCCAGCAATGCAATACGAATCGAGTGAGTATATGTCGCGGGACAAGTTGTTCGAAGATCACTTGCCCCTGGTGAAGATCATTGCGCATCACATCAGTGTGCGCCTGCCACCGGATAAATGTGTGGAAGACCTGATCCAGGTGGGCATGATCGGGCTGCTTGAAGCGGCGCGAACCTATGAACCGAACCAGGGAGCTGAGTTCAAGTCCTATGCCAGTATCCGGATCCGCGGTGCCATCCTGGACGAGCTGCGCAGGGAAACCTGGGTGCCCCGTTCGGTTCAGCAGAAATCGCGGCGCCTTTCCAAGGCTATCCAGGAAGTGGAGAACCGCAAGGGCTGCACCGCAACCGACAAGGAAATCGCAAAGGAGCTCGGTCTGTCCATGGAAGAATACGCTGAGTTACTGGAAACAGTGGCCAGTTGTACTGTCTTCAGCCTGGACGATGACAATACCTTCTCCGAACCTTCTACCGATGAAGATGAGACCATGAGGGGGCTGCACGATGAGTCGGTAAAGAAGACTCTGGCTTCGGCAATAGGCCAGCTGCCTGAGCAGGAAAAGATGGTGGTTGTGCTTTATTACGACTATGGCATGAACCTGCGCGAGATCGGTGAAGTGCTGAATGTCAGTGAATCACGGGTTTGCCAGATTCACAGCCAGGCAACCTCTCGCCTGCGTACCAAAATGCGCAGCAATATGATCGAAGAAGACGATCTCTAGAGACTGACAGCGAAGGCATGGGAGTATGAGAATTCGGCCCTGATGGAACTGGAGTGGGCTGAAGGAAATCAGTATGGATATCATGACAATCATCGGCCTGGTGATCGGTCTGACGGCGATTGTGGGTGGCAACCTTTTGGAAGGTGGTCACACCGAGTCCCTGATGATCTTCACGGCTTTTTTCATCGTCTTTGGCGGCACCCTGGGTGCTGTCATGGTGCAGACGCCGCTGCGCATTTTTATGCTCAGTATGAAGCGTGCTGTATGGATGGTGACACCGCCGAAGATTGATAACGAGGGCATGATTCAAAAGCTGGTCGAATGGAGCCAGGTGGCGCGCAAGGAAGGCTTGCTTGCCCTGCAGGAACTGGCGGAAGAGGAGACTGATCCCTTTTCCAAAAACGGATTACAAATGCTGGCAGATGGCAATGAGCCGGAGTCGGTACGGGGTGTTCTGGAAGTGGAGCTGGAAGCGACAGAACACAAAGACCTGCTGGCAGCAAAAGTCTTTGAAGGTTTTGGTGGCTATTCGCCTACCATTGGCATTATCGGTGCGGTCATGGGCCTGATTCATGTCATGGAGAATCTCTCCAATCCCGAGGCCCTGGGGCCCGGAATCGCCGTAGCCTTCGTGGCAACCATTTATGGTGTGGGCCTGGCCAACCTGGTCTTTCTGCCCATGGCCAACAAACTCAAGACCCTGATTGGCGATCAATCACAATACCGGGAAATGATTATCGATGGCCTGGTTTGCATCGCCGAGGGAGAGAATCCTCGCAATATTGAATCCCGCTTGCGCGGTTATCTGTAATCGGACCCGGCTACGGGCCGGTTATCTTCCATTCTGTCGGCGCTACTGGCGAACAAGACATGGCACGAAAGAAAAAACATGAGGAACACGAGAACCACGAGCGCTGGCTGGTGTCCTATGCCGATTTTATCACTCTGCTGTTCGCCTTTTTCGTAGTGATGTATTCCATGTCGTCTGTGAACGAAGGCAAATATCGTGTCTTGTCTGATTCCATGAATGCGGCTTTTCGGCCCATTACCCATTCACTGACGCCCATACAGATGGGAACCCCGGTGCGCAGTATGCTGGTGCAGGAATTCCCGGTAATTGCCAATGTCCCCCAGCCGGTAAATATAGTGCCCCTGATCCCCGGCAAGAGTGAAGAATTGGTCCAGGTGGAGGAAGCCCTGGACGGGGAAGAGGGCGCAGCGGCCGGTTATGGAGACAGCACGCTGGCCTATCTGGGCAATGAAATAGCCGAAGACTTTGAGGAATTGATTGCTGCCGAGCAGGTGGATGTGCGGCAGAACCCGTTCTGGCTGGAAATCGAGATCAAGAGCAATATTCTTTTCCCCAGTGGCAGCGCCACGCTGTCGGAAGCAGCGGGTGAGATATTGGCAAGCATGGGCGGTATTCTCGGACGCTATCCGAATCCTCTGGTGGTGGAGGGCTTTACCGATAATATGCCAATTCAAAATTCCATCTTTCCCTCCAACTGGGAATTGTCTTCCGCTCGTGCCGCCTCCGTGGTGCGTCTTTTTGAGCAGTCCGGTGTGGATTCCATCCGCATGTCTTCGGCAGGTTTTGGCGAACACCGGCCCAAGGCCGACAATGACACGGTCGAGGGTCGGGCCCAGAATCGCCGCGTGATCGTGGTAGTGATGGCAGATCTGCAGTCCAATGATCCAACCGATCCGCAATTGCAAATGGAAACCCTTGAAAAAATGCGCCAACGCTATAACTATGCCCAGGAGACTCTGGGCTGGTGGTAGGCCGTGCCGTCTACTCTATGGCGTATAGTTACAGTACAGTAATGCGCATAGATCCTTCTCGCTAAACTGCTACCTGAATCAGCTCTGCCAAGAGCTTGATAATACTCATGATCCCCTCGCTCGCTTCTTTTTCGGACCCTTGCTTTCTGTGGGCTCTGGCACTTCGGGCTGTCAAGGAAATTTCATTTTACAGCAATCTCAGGGTAACGCTTGCGTCATAAAACCCGTCTAAAGTACTCCAAAAATAATTTTGACGAAACCTGCTGCGCTATTTATGTGATAACTGGCGCTTTGCACTTTCTATTGCCTCGATTACTTAAATAAAGGGTCCCCTGATGAAAGAATGTAAAAAATCCCTGCTTGCACTGGCAGTTTCTGTCGCCACTGGTTCAGTTAGCTGGCCGGTTCTTGCCCAGGACAGCGCTGTGCGAGAGATCGAAGAAATTACCGTAACCGGCTATCTTCGTCAGGCGCGTGAATCACTTGCCGCCAAACAGAACGAAGCGCGCATTGCCGATTTTCTCAGCCAGGATGAGTTGGGAAGACAGCCCGATCTGAATGTGGCGGACAGCCTGCGTCGACTGCCCGGCGTGGTGACCGTGTTTGATGAGGATGAGGGGCGCTATGTTGGCCTGCGTGGCCTGGATCAGCGATATACCTTTATTGCCATTGATGGTGGCCAGATTGCCTCAACCGACCGCTCGGACCGGGACATTAATATTGAGTCCATACCGCCCACGGCCGTCAAGCGCCTGGAAGTGATCAAGGCGGTGACGCCCGACCTGGACGGTCACAGTGTCGGTGGTGTCATCAATCTTGTTACGCGTTCGGCATTCGATGCCGATGGTGTCTACAGCGTGACCAATGCCCAGGTGGGCTGGCATGAAAGTATTGGTGACCTGCCGCAGAGTTTTGAAAACCCTTCCTACCGGGTCGATAGTGCCTACTCCAGCCTGTTTCTCGATAACACGCTGGGCTTTCTGGTATCGGGCACCTATTTCAGCAAGCGTCGTGACCAGGGTCGTCCCATTACCGGTTTTGCAGAAAACAGCGTTGGCCCCTATATCAATCAGGTCTTGCCCCTGGACTATGCCAACAAGATTGATCGCTACAATGTACTGGCAAAACTCGAATACAGTCCTCATGACCGGTTCTACAGTTCGCTGACCTATTCCGCCTTTGACTATCAATACCATGAGGTACGCTATCGTTACGACCTTTATGAGAATAATCTGATCAACCAGACTGCTACTTCTGGCAGTTTTGAAGAGGCGGCTGGTCAGACCCGTTTTGACCGCTACCCACTTGGCCAGGAAATCAGAAATCTGCAGGGACATGTGGAATTCATTCCCACCGATCTCACCACCGTTGAATTCACGGCGTCGTTTTCCAATGGCATCCAGGAGCATCCTTACCCCAATGCCAGCTGGCGCACTCCCACCATGGCAGAGCTCGGCTATAGTTATGACCTCAGCGGCATGGATGCAGACGATGAGGCCCTGGCTACTGTACTCATCAATGATCCCTCAGTGCTTTTTGATACTTCGTTGTACGAATTCAGAAACTATTTCAATGGTAACTTCGAAAACGAAGAAACCGTTGCCGAGATAAAGGCAGACTATGGTTGGAATGCGGAAGGCCAACAGGATGGCATCGGTTTCAAGACCGGTTTCAAGCACAGGAATCTGGACAAGGGTCGTTTCGATGCTTCGGTGAACTATACTCTGGCAGATCCCGACGCTGGCCTGAGCCTGGCCCAGTTTATCGATCCGAACCAGGTGCGACCGCCGACGGCTGAATACTTCACCAATCTGAACTATCCCGTTGTCAATCCGGACCTGTTCGATGCTTTTTTCAATGCCAACCGGGATTTGTTTGTCGGGGCAGACGCCTCCAATCTGAATGCGTTTTACAACATCCAGGAAAACGTCACTGCAGCCTACGGCATGCTGACCTGGTTCAGCGGCCCTCATACCTTTCTGGGTGGTTTGCGGTTTGAACATACCGAGGTCTCTACAGCGGCAACCCTGAATAACAGTGATGCCAAGGTGTTTCGAGAGTTCGACTACGATCATATTCTGCCGTCATTCGTTTATACCAATGACATCAATAATGATGTCAGACTCAGGTTGGGTTATGCCGAGGCACTGGGCAGGCCAAATCACCCCGATCTTGCTGGCGCCGAGACCTATGATGAATCCAATCTCACTATTCGCCGGGCCAATACGGGGCTGAAGCCGCGGGAATCCCGGAGCTTTGATGTGGCGATCGACTGGTCTATCGATCAGGGGCAATACTTTTCGGCGGCCGGATTTCACAAGATTATCGACAATCAGATATCCAGCACCCAGACAGAAGAGGAGATCGACGGCCAGCTCTTCACCGTCACCCAGCCTATCAATATCGATTCGGTGGAAGTTTCCGGTCTTGAGCTTTCCTATGTGGATGATGTCTTCGAATTCCTCGACGGCCCATTCAGCGGGCTTGGCATAATTGCCAATCTCACTCTTATGGATGGCAAGGACGGGGCGGGTCATGGCGGCAATCTGCTGTCGCAGCCGGATTACCTGTTTAATGTTTCCGGTCTTTATACCCTGGATAAATTCTCCGGCAAGTTGACCTATAACGAAGTGGACGATCGACCCACCAGTTCATCCCGGGCGGACTACAAGTACCAGCAATGGGATCTGCAACTGCGTTACCAGCTGACCGAGCAACTGCAACTGCAACTGGAAGGCAGAAACATCACCAATAACCCCCGCCAAAACATTTTTACCGGTGACGGCGCCATCAATGGTGCTATTCGGGAGATCAATGATTTCGGTAATTCCTGGTGGTTTGGTGTGTCCTACCGCTTGTAATCAATTCAATCTGCCAGGCGTCCGTGGGCGCCTGGCACTTTTCGGAGAAACCAATGAATAATTTTATCGGGCGCAGTCTGCTGCTTGCGATTGTGCTGGGCGCTTCATGCAATGCTCTGGGTCAGACGGTACGTTTTGCCGTGTTTGGTGATATTCAGGAAGAAACAGCGGCCGGCCATCAGAAAGACCTGATGCTGGCGGACCGCATCAATGAAGCCGAACCGGAGTTTACGGTGTTTATCGGCGATATTCAGGGTGGGGGTCCCTGCACGGACCAGCAGCGGCAAGAGGCGAGTGAGGTCTTTGCTCGCATTGATGGCCCGCTGATCTTTACTCCGGGCGACAATGCCTGGACAGACTGCAGGCTGCGCGGCAAGGGTGACTGGGATCCCCTGGAGCGTCTGGCGAAACTGCGCGATGATCTGGTGCCGGTGGGACAATCCCTGGGCAAAAATCCCATGCCACTGGACCAGCAGGATGGGGAGTATCGCGAGAATGCCCGCTGGGTGAAGGGCAATGTGGTCTTCGTGACCCTGCATATGCCCGGCGGCAATAATGGTGTCTATCCTGACCGCTACGCCTTTGACGAGTATGAACGAAGGAATGCTGCCAACCTGCAATGGTTACAGCGCGCCTATCAGGAAGTGCAAGATATTGGCGCCCAGGGGCTGGTGGTACTGTTCCATGGCAATCCGGGCTGGGATGATATCTATTGGCGCGCCACCGCCTACCGTGACTTCAAATCCATGCTGGCCTATGAAGGTGCCGAACTGGGCGTGCCAATTCTGGCAGTACATGGCGATACCCATGAGTTCACCATCGACAAGCCACTGATGTTTACCGACGGTCGCAGCCGGGCGGATCATCTCACTCGCCTGGAAGTGTTTGGCTCACCGGAGCGGGGCTATGTGGTGGTTACTGCCGATCCACGCAATCCGGAGCTGTTTTCCTTCACTGCCGTGGAAGTAAAAGGCCACGAATAGCAGTGCAGGCGTTGGGCCGGGAAGCCGGGGCATGGATTGCTGCCCCGGCTTTTTGCTGTCAGCTGCTAGTTATCGAGCCAGCTGACCAGAGCCTTTCCAAGGCGGGCAATGGCGGCATTGCGGGCATCAAAACTGGCCTCGGTTTCCGTGATATAGATGGCAACCAGTACTGCTTCCCTGTCGGGCGGGCGAATGATGGCGGTGATGGAGCGGGAGCCAAATCCTCCGGCACCGGTCTTGTCGCCAATCTGCCAATCCTCTGGCAGTGCACTGCGCAGCAAGGCATCGCCCACCTGATTATGCTGCATCCAGGATTCCAGTTGTCGACGCGACTCGCCTTGCAGTACCTCCCCCAATAGCAATTTCTGCAGGGTCATGGTCATGGTGTCTGGCTTGCTGCTGTCGCGGGGGTCCCCGGGCAGCGCTTCATTCAATTCAGTCTCCCGGCGATCCAGTCGCGTAACTGGATCATCAATACTGCGCAGAAAGCGGGTCAGGCCCGCTGGGCCACCAATGGCGTCAAGCACCAGGTTACCGGCGGTATTGTCGCTATAGGCAATGGTTGCTGCGCATAGTTCCCCGAGGCTCATGCCGGCAGTGCCTGTGAATTGTTCGGTGATGGGGGAATAGCTCACCAGATCTGCCTGATCGAAGAAGATTTGTCGATCCAGTTGTTCCTGGCCGCGGTCAATCCGGCTCAGCAGGGCAGCACAGGCCAGGGGTTTGAAGGTGCTGGACAGGGGAAAGCGCTCCTGACCGCGCCATGACAATTGTTCATGACTGCCAGTATCGAGCAGGCTGATTCCGAGCCGGGCATCCAGTTCAGACTCCAGTAACAATGCTTCGGCAATAACCGGATTTTCCGCTGTTGATGCGGCTTGCAGGGACAGTGGAAGGGTCAGCAGCAAAGGCAAACATGCTGCAGCCAGCCTGATTTTTTTCAGCACAGATCATTCCTGTTAGCGAGTGTCATTGGGCGCGGCCTGTCACAACGCAGCAAGCGATAATTGGCAGCGGGCAGGGGCATGATAATACTGTCTGCTGAGAGCCGGATACAGGCAGGAATGGAAAAAATTCAGGCAGCGGCAAGCCTGGCGCGGGCAACAGGGCGCGTGGGCCGGACTGTGAATGCAGCGGGGGCTGCGGACGATAGATGCTGGTCAGTTGCCCCGCGCCTGCAACCTGCTTTGTGACTCTACTGCATTGATCAGATGCGAGGACAGGGCGCCAAGTGCCCGCTCGATGATGATCATTTCTTCTTCGCGGAAAGGCGACTCGCGAGTCAGGGTCACTTCTCCCAACTCAAGGCCCTTGTCCTTGATGTTGTAGTGACAGCTATGAATGCTGGCGTTGCCACGGTCCACCTGGATATCCCGGGCGGCATTGTTGTAACAGAAGCTGTCATACTCGACAAAATCCCTGATTTCGTTGGCAAACAGCCCGATCAACTCTTTCAGTGGCAATGTGGTATGCAACTCGTCCAGATTGGCTTCTGGCGTCATTGAAACCTCCTCAATGTAGCTGTGCGCGTGCGCCTGGCTATTATTCATGGATTGACTCCATTTCCTGCTGAATTTGCCCAGTCACCGTCCAGCGGACGGCTCACGTGGTCGTTACAGTAGTAAAATGCAAGTCCTGTGCCAACTGTTAGGAATACTGGAACGCCCATAAAGCGGGGCTTTCAGGGGTGCTGTGGCCTGCTATGTGCTGATTTTTTCGGGGAGAGTCAAGAACCTGACAGTAAATTAACTGACAATCCGGCCCCAGCCGCCCTAGTTCTTGATGTTGTTGCGTTCCAGCTTGATCAGGGCGCCGCGCAGGGCATTGCTTTGCTTCGGGCCCATATCCAGAAAGGCCAGCCCCACCAGCAGGTTGCCATTGTTGAGGGTTTTGACGCGGCAAATTCTTGCCGCACATTCCAGATCGATAATCGAGGGAATGGAGATTTTGACGGACTGGATCCTGGCGCCCAACTTCAGTGAGCGTTCCGCTGTCTGCAGTACTTCGGGCTTGAGCTGGGGGAGGTGGATGAGCGTCCCGCCCTGGGAAATGTCCTTGCATTCGCCACTGAACTCAATGCCGGGCTGGAAAGTCAGGATGGCATCGGTTGCATATTTCATGACCGAAACCCGAAAGGTGGAGCGCAGTTGTTCCTTGCTGACCTGTTCCGGAAAGCTGAGTTGGCAATAGGGTGAGTTTTCAGCACCATCCAGCGGGCTCAGGTGGCCCTGAAAGCGAATGGTGCCATTGGGCATATTGCAGGACACCTGCAGGGCCTGCCTGGCATCGATATGCTGCTGCCAGTCGTCAGATTTGGGTTGATGAACGACGATTTGTTCGGCGTCTTTCTCGATGCGCGCAATCCGGGTACGGAAAATCATTTCATCGCTGTCGCCGAGGGCTATGCGAATGGGCAATTGCTGGTCGGCTATGCCCTGGATTGTGCGCCAGATGACATTTTTCTGGGTTATTGTTGTTATGAGATCAGACTGTTCCACGGTACCGTCCCCTCGTGCACCGATGACTAGATTTTGGTCAGGTAGAACATGGCATTCTGCGCGCCAGCAGCAGGATTGCCGTCTTCCTTGTAGGTCAAACCCTGAAGATCGGCACTGGGTGACAGGCTGCGCAAAATCTGGCTGATGAACTGACTGCGACGATTGATCAGTTGACCGATAACGCGGTTTTCATCAAAGCACTTCTGGGCCAGCTGCGACAGTTCAATGAACCTGGCGTCGAGCCGGGCATTGCTGGCAGCGCTGGGGTCATAGCTGTGCATATCCTGGGCCTTGGTAGAGAGCCCATGCTGGTTCATAAAGTTGATGCGTGCCTCGCTGGCAGCCTGAAGCCTGTCAATCAACTTGCGCTTGTTGGCGCTATTGATAGTGACCAGCCTGGCATCTTTGCTGGCCAGGGCAGCGCTTTCTGCTTTCAGCGAATCCAGCAGAGTGCGGGCGCAACGCACCTCACTATCAAGCAGTGCTTCCAGGGCTTCACTGACTTCAATACTCTGTTCCATAGCCAACCTGCTTCAGATTACTTTTTATCAGGAGTCGGAACCCCGGTTTCCATTTCAATCAGTTTGCTGGCAGTGCGCTCCAGATCCATTTCCAGATTGCCATTGGCAATTAACTGGCTGACTTCTTCCACCAGGGCATTATTAACCGGCGGCACGGAACCCAGCATGTTCTCGATTTCCTGCAGGCGTGAAACCTGGTCGGTAATGCTGACGGTATCTGCCGGGCGCGCCGCAGGCGACTGGGAGCCTGCCTTTTGGGCGGACTGACCGGGCTGATTGCCAGCCTTCTGACTACTGGTACTTATATTGCTGACTGGCAGCTTGCCAGTCTGTATGTCATTGCTCATCTGTAACGCTCCATTAATGCTGCAAAATTTCGGCCGTGACATTTCTACGCTACGACCTGTCAAAAAAATTACTTTAGACTTTTTTCAGTCAAATTGTGAATTGACCTATAAATTGACAGTCACCAGTCCTTCGCTGCGGACCGCTGCCTCGATTATACGCCCGGAATTGCCATTTCTGACCGGGATCAGCTCTCCATAACTTCCTGATTTTAATGCTGTTCCTGTCATTTTCACCTGAATGCCGGCGGTATTGGCTTCGATCACAACCTCCTGGCCCTGACGAACCACCTGACGGGCCCGTACGGCATTCAGTGTCAATGGAACGCCAGCCCTCAGGGGGCGAACGGCTTCCAGTGAGGCCAGATTTTCCGTATCGGACAGGCTGTTAACGGGCAATTTGTCCAGCGGCATGCGGCGAACTTCCACTGCCGAGCTGTCCAGCAGCTCACCCCTTAGTAAGGGGCGGGCGGTATAGAGTGCTTCAGCCAGGGCGGTAATGCTGACCGGCACATACAGCGTCCAGGGGTTTTGTCCGGTGCAGCGAACACCAACGGTGCTGCGCGAGCGATTGCGACTGTTACCGGTGGCAAAGGCTTCCAGCGGCTGATCACATTGTTTGAGGCGAAGCCTGGCATCCATATTGGCGGCACTGGCGCTGATCTCACTGAGGCCGCTGCTGTCCATCCGGGTCAGCGCGAACTGTTCGGCAACCCGGCGAATCTCTGCCAGGGACTGACTGGATTCGGCCGGTGCCGGCAATGGCATCATGGCCAAAATTGCCAGCAATAACAGCTTTTCCGTCATTCGGCTTGTCAAAAAGTTGACCTTCATCTTGGTTTCCTGCTCTCAAGGCCCCGTATTGCGGGGCTTCCAGCACATTGTCGCAAAGTGCGACTGATTCTGGAGAGTAGCGATGCAATCCACATGCCATAGTTCCAGCCAGACCTTGTCAATCTCACGCCACTGCGCTGCAGGCCCTGTTTTATAAGGGGCCGGGCCAAAGCAAGAGGGTTTCAGAACAAAGAGTCCAGGCAGCGGCAAGGCTTGCCGCCAGAGTGTCGAAAGATTGCCGCACTGACAGGGGAAATTTTTGCCGCTTTTGATGCAAGTGGTTGATATGTATAGCTATTAGCGATCTGGCACGGCAGTTGCAGACAAGCAAAGCATTACGGCAAAAAACCGAACGAGGTGAACATGAACTGGATCGACAACTCTCTGGGCCTGCATGCGAAAGCGTTGAGCTTCCGTTCCCAGCGTAGTGCCGCTCTGGCTTCCAATATCGCGAATGCAGACACGCCCGGATACAAGGCAAGGGACTATGACTTTCGTACTGCCCTTAATTCTGTTGCCGATGGCGGTCGCTTGCAGATGAACACAACTCATGCCAAGCACGCGGTCAATGCTAATAACGACAGCTTTGGAGAATTACTTTACCGAATGCCAACCAAACCTATGTACAACGGCAATTCAGTAGAAGCCGAGGTGGAGCAGGCGGCATTTGCCCGTAACGCTCTGGAGTATCAGGCCAGCCTGGAGTTCCTGAACGGTTCGATCTCCGGTTTGCGCCTGGCAATCAAGGGACAACGCTAATGGGAATTTCCAATACTTTTGATATTACCGGCTCGGCACTGAATGCCCAGAGCACCCATATCGATCTGATCGCACGCAATATGGCCAACTCCCAGGTGGTCAGCGGCTCGGAAGCCGAGGCCTATAAAGCCCAGCGCCCCGAATTCAAGGCTGTGTTGGGTGATGCCTTTGGCAGCTTCAACTCGCCGGTGAGCAGTTTCGGCAATGGCAATAGCGATGGCGTTCAGATTTCCCGCTTTTTTGAGAGTCAGACTCCGGTAGAGCGACAGCGAATGCCGGAAAGCCCGCTGGCGGACGCCGATGGCTATGTCTATTTATCCAACGTCAATGTGGTTGAAGAGATGGCCTACATGATGGAAGCGTCACGCGCCTATCAATCCAATGTTGAGGTCTTGAATACCTCCAAGCAGTTGATGCTGAGCACACTCAGCATGGGCAATAAATAAAGGGGCCAGCGATGAACACCATTGAACAGATTTTCGGCAGCAGCGCTGTTGCACCACCCACGGTGGGCAAAGGCAGCGATGAACTGGGCCAGGAAGATTTCCTGAAGCTGATGATTGCCCAGCTTAAAAACCAGGACCCGGTTAACCCTGCAGATAACAGCGAATTTTTGGGCCAGATCGCACAGTTTCGTACGGTCTCGGGCATTGATGATATGGCTAAATCCTTCGAGGGGATTTCCAGCAATCTGTACGCGGCCCAGGCCATGCAGGCTTCAACACTGGTGGGTAAGGAAGTTCTGAGCAGCACCGAATTCGCAACGCTGTCAGCCGGCGGTGACATCGACGGGTTGATCGAAAGTGAGTTCACCGCCACCAATGCCAGACTGCTGATCCATGATGCTGCCGGAGCGCTGGTAAACAGCTATGACCTCGGTACGGTTGCTGCCGGTGCCCAGCGTTTCAGCTGGAACGGCTTACGCGAAGATGGCGAACAGGCAGCCTCCGGAGACTATTCCATTAGCGCCCAGGGGCTGGTGGACGGTGAACTGGTGGCCATACCGGTCTCTCATTTTTCCAAGGTTGAAAGCGTGTCTGTGGACCGTGGAAACCGCAACGTTTTATTGCATCTGGACAATGGCAATGCTGTCAGCCTGCCCCAGGTGCGTGAATTTAAATAATTTGCAGCGAACACTCAGGAGTTAATCTATGTCATTCGATACTGCAGTTTCAGGCATCAAAGCCGCCTCTACCAACCTCGGTATTATTGGTAACAATATTGCCAATGCCGGTACCACCGGTTTCAAATCCTCACGGGGCGATTTCACTGACGTATTCGCGACGAGTTTGTTGGGTGTGTCCCAGAATGCCATCGGCAAGGGTGTGGCCGTTAACGGGGTCAACCAGTCATTCTCCCAGGGCAATATCACGTTTACCGATAACGTGCTGGACATGGCGGTCAACGGCAGTGGTTTTTTCGTGCTGAATGACGGCGGTACCCAGGTTTACAGCCGGGCCGGTAACTTCCAGGTGGATCGATCGGGATTCGTGGTTAACGCTGCCGGTCAGCAGTTGATGACATTCAATACCACCGAGGCGGGTAATCCTACCGGTGGCATGTCGCCTTTGCATATTGATACCTCCCTGATTCAACCGGAAGGCACTACCGAGGTGACCATGTCGGCCAATCTCGATTCACGTGCCACGCCGCCGGCAGTGCCCTGGCCCGGAGCAGGCTTCGACGCCTTTGCTTCACCGCCGACGGCACCGGATCCGGACATGTTCAATTCATCCACGTCGGTAACCATCTATGACAGCCTGGGCAATGCCCATACCCAGAGCCTCTATTTCGTCAAGACTGCCACTTCCAACGAATGGAATGTTTATACGCTGATTGATGGAGTTTCCCAGACCGGTCCAGATACAGTGACATTTGACTCTTCGGGCAAGATTCCTACGGCGAGCCTGCCGGTTGAAGTCAGTGTGGCAGGCTGGACGCCTCAGGATAGTGCGGGTGCTGCCAATGGCGCAGCCGCCCAAAACTTTACCCTGGATCTGTCCAAGCTGACCCAGTTTGGTAATGAATTCTCCGTGTCTTCCATTGATCAGGATGGCTTTACCACGGGCCAACTGCGCGGAGTGGAAGTGGGTGAGGGCGGCATTGTCTATGCCCGCTTTACCAATGGTCAATCCCGGGCCCTTGGTCAGGTAGCCCTGGCGGATTTTGCCAATACCGCAGGCTTGCAGCCTCTGGGTGGCAGTATCTGGGCCGAAACTTTTACTTCGGGCCAGCCGACCCTGTCCAACCCCGGCACCGGTGGTGTGGGAGTAGTGCAGTCGGGCGCCCTTGAGGATTCCAATGTGGAAGTGACCCAGGAGCTGGTGGACATGATTGTTGCCCAGCGTAACTTCCAGGCCAATGCCAAGGTGATCCAGACCGAAGACACGGTCACCCAGGCCATCATTAATCTGCGCTAGGAATACTGAGAGCCTTAACAGGACTGAATCATGAGTCAGCTTCTACTGAACGCCGTTGAAAACGCCAAGCAGATCATGCATGCGCAGGCGATCAATGCCAATAACCTGGCCAATGTGAGTACTGATGGCTTCAAGGCTGAACTGGCACATGTGGCTGCGGCCAGTGCCGGCGGCAAGGCCTACAGTGTGCCCGATCTGTCTGAAGGTGTAGTTCGCACCACGGGCCGCAATCTGGATATTGCCGTTAATGGTGAAGGCTGGATCGCGGTGCTGGGCAATGACGGCACTGAAGGTTATTCGCGCCGCGGCGACCTGCATGTGGACAGCTTCGGACAACTGCTGGACGGCGTCGGCCGGCCAGTGCTGGGCAATAACGGCCCCATCGCGTTGCCGCCATTCTCATCGGTGGAAGTCGGTGCGGACGGCACCATCTCCATTCAGCCTCTGGGCTCTGCTGCCAATACCCTGGCGGTTGTAGACCGTATCAAACTGGCCGAACCGGATGAGCAGTTGATGGAGCGCTCCGCTGATGGACTGATGCGTCTGCCTCAGAACGAGACTGCACCGGCTAGCGCCAATGTGCGGGTGACTTCCGGCAATATTGAAGGCAGCAACGTCAATGCCGTTGGCGAAATGGTAAAAATGATAGACCTGGCACGGCGATTTGAAGGTCAGGTAAAACTCATGCAAACAGCTCAGGAAAACCAGCAAGCGCTGGCCAAGCTGATGAGCTTGAGATAAGCAGAAGCTTACAACAGGAGTATTAATCATGACACAGGCATTATGGATTGCGAAAACCGGTATTGATGCCCAGCAGACCAAGTTGTCGGTCATTTCCAACAACCTGGCCAATGCCAGCACTACCGGCTACAAGCGCAGCAGGGCGATCTTTGAAGATTTGCTCTACCAGAACCAGCGCCAGCCGGGTGCCCAGTCCTCGCAGGACACCACCTATTCCTCCGGGCTTATGCTTGGAACCGGTGTGCAAACCGTGGCCACCGAGAAACTCTTTACCCAGGGTGCAGCTACCCAGACTGACAATCCTCTGGATGTGGCGATTGAAGGCAAAGGCTTTCTGCAGGTACTGATGCCAGATGGCAGCCTGGGTTATACCCGCGATGGTTCGCTGCAGGTGGATGCACAGGGGCAATTGGTTACCGCCAATGGCAATCCCGTCCAGCCGGCAATCAATATACCTGTCGATGCCCAATCAGTGACCATCGGTACTGATGGTACTGTGAGTATTGCGACCCAGGGCAATGCGGCGACTGTGCAGGTGGGCAATCTGCAGTTGGCGGATTTCATCAATCCCGCCGGTCTGCAACCTACCGGCAGCAATCTTTATGTTGAAACCACCTCCAGTGGCGCTCCCCAGGTTGGCTCTCCAGGGCTGAATGGTCTGGGAAGCCTGCGCCAGGGTTTTATCGAGGGATCGAATGTCAATGTGGTGGAAGAATTGGTAAGCATGATTGAAACCCAGCGTGCTTACGAAATGAACAGCCGGGCGATTTCCACGGCCGATCAGATGCTGCAATACGTCAGCAACAACCTCTAAGGGGAGCGTGATGAGTAAAGTCAGTGTAGTTGCAAGATTCAGTTTGCTCAGCTTGCTCGGGTTGATTCTGATCAGTTGTGGCGGTGTCCCGGCCCCTAATCATGAGCCCGAGTCCATGCCAAGTTATGAGCAGCTGCGCAGCCAGCATCGACAGCAGCGCGATGGCTCGATCTATCAGGCGGGCGCCGAGATGGTTCTCTTTGAGGACATCAAGGCACGCCGGATTGGTGACATTCTGACCGTGCTGCTGGTGGAGGAAACCTCCGGCCAGAACAGTGCTGACAACAGCGTCAACCAGTCGACAGAAATGAATGTGCAGACGCCAACTTTCGGCGGCAGCGCAAGGCCCAATATGAATATTGATCTGGGCTCGGAGAACTCTTTCAGCGGACAGAGCGGCAGCAGCCAGAGTAATCGTCTCAATGGCAGTATCGCCGTCACCGTGCATGAAGTATTGCCCAATGGCAATCTGGTGATTCAGGGAGAGAAACGCATTCGTATCAATCAGGGAGATGAGTACATTCGTCTTTCCGGCGTGGTGCGACCCAGGGATATTGGTACTTTTAATACCCTCTATTCCACACAGGTAGCCGATGCCCGTATCAGCTATGCCGGTCGTGGCACCAATTCTCATAATACTACTCCGGGATGGGCTGCGAAGATCCTGTTCAGCCCACTATGGCCATTCTGATGATTACTGAAAGCACAGCATTTAGAGTACTGAGACTCCTGTTTGTTCTCGTGTTCGCTATTGGATTTTCCGGTTTTAATCCGGTCCAGGCGGAACGCATCAAGGATCTTGCCTCCATTGAGGGAGTCAGGTCTAACCAGCTAGTGGGTTACGGCCTGGTGGTGGGTTTGCCCGGCACCGGTGACCAGACTACCCAGACCCAGTTCACTGTGCAGAGTCTGAAGACAACCCTGGCACAACTGGGGGTCGTTGTTCCTGACGATGTTAACCCGCAGCTTAAGAATGTGGCGGCGGTGCTTGTGCATGCAGAGCTGCCCCCTTTTGCCAAGGCCGGTCAGACTATCGACGTGACAGTATCTTCGGTCGGTAATGCCAACAGTCTGCGCGGGGGCTCCTTGTTGATGACACCAATGAAGGGTGCCGACGGCAATGTCTATGCCCTGGCCCAGGGTAATCTGGTGGTGGGTGGTTTCGGTGTGGAGGGTGCCGATGGCAGCTCCGTTACCGTGAATATTCCTTCCAGTGGCCGCATTCCCAATGGTGCCATTGTAGAGCGGGAAGTAATCAGTCCCTTCGCCAGTGGCGGAGATTCCCTGGTATTGAATCTGAATCAGACCGATTTCACCACGGCACAGAATCTGGTCAAGACAGTGAATGATTTCTTTGGCGCTGATACTGCCCGGGCCATTGACGGCTCATCGGTCAGGGTCCGCGGGCCCATTGATGCTTCTGCCAAGGTGGCCTTTGTTTCGGTGCTGGAAAATCTGGAAATTGAAACCGGAAGCGCCAGTGCCAAGGTGATCATCAATTCACGAACCGGTACCGTGGTAATCGGTTCCGAGGTTCGGGTTTCAGAGGCGGCAGTAGCCCATGGCAGCCTGATTGTCACCATCGATGAAGATGCCTTTGTGAGTCAGCCGGGGGCCTTTTCCGGTGGTCAGACCCAGGTGGTGGAAAACAGTTCGGTGTATATCGAGGAAGAAGACAATCGCATGTTTCTGTTTAGCCCCGGCGTTAGCCTGGATGATCTGGTGCGCGCGGTGAACCAGGTGGGGGCATCCCCCAGCGACCTGGTGGCGATTCTGGAAGCCTTGCAACAGGTGGGTGCCCTCAAGGCCCAACTGGTAGTGATCTGACGGAGTTTAACTTTCAATCTGAAAGTACCTGATATGGAAAAACTGACTACAACATCGCCTGCTGTCTATACCGACTTCAATGGTCTGGACAACCTCAAGCGCAAGGCGGGCTCGGATCCGGGCGCTGCTGCCAAAGAGGTTGCCCAGCAGTTCGAGTCTATTTTTGTCGGCATGATGCTCAAGTCCATGCGCGACACGCTGCCCAAGGATGGCATGTTTTCCAGCAATCAGATGGATGCCTATCAGGATATGTTTGACAAACAACTGGCTGTGGATCTTTCCAGTAAGGGTGGCCTGGGATTGGCAGATATGATCGAGAAGCAGATTCGGGCCAGCTCGCAATTTGCCAGTCAGGCTAATGAGTCGGGAGAAAGTAAGTAGTGTGCCCTGTCATTGATGGGCAGCAACTCTTTGTCGAGAAAGGATTATGGTAGATATTCTTAAAATGGGTTCCGGTTCTCTGGCCAATCTGCAACAGGCCATGAACACGACCGGGCACAACATTGCCAATGTCAATACCGAAGGCTATAGCCGTCAGAGTGTCAATTTTGAAACTCACGACTATCAACGTTACGGATTTGGTTTCATGGGGCAGGGCTCCCGCATTGCCAGTGTCGACCGTGCCTATGATGATTTTCTGACCAATCAGGTACAGGATTTTTCTTCCAGTCGCGCCCAGTATGAAGTGTTCGTGGAGTTTGCTTCACGGGTCGATAATCTGATGGCCAATTCCGAGACCAGTCTCAATACCTCCATCCAGAATTTCTTTACTTCAGTGGCGGATATGGCGGCGAGTCCTTCTACCCTGCCCGAGCGCCAGGCCCTGATCGGCGAGGCCAATAATCTGGTGGACAAGCAACATGCTTTTTTTGGCCTGTTACAGGATCTCAATTCCGAGGTTAATTCGGCCATGCGCCTGGCCGTGGAAGACATCAATACCCTGTCGGCCGGCATTGCCGATCTGAATCGTCAGATTACCAGTGAAACGTCCTCCGGTAATCGCGCCTTGCCCAATGATCTGCTGGATCAGCGCGACAAATTGATACGCAGTCTGGCTGAGAAAATTTCCGTTACCACGGTGGCTCAGGACGATGGTGCCGTGAATGTATTTATCGGCAAGGGGCAGCCGGTTGTGGTGGGTACCCAGGTGACTGAGCTGGCCATTGGCAGCAATGCCTATGACAGTTCCAAGCTGGAAGTGATCATTGCCGGACAGTCTGCCTCCAATGGAAACAGCAGTTTTGTCACCGGCGGAGAGCTTCAGGGCCTGCTGGATTTTCGCAGCCGTCTGCTGGATCCGGCGATGTCGCAACTGGGACTGGTAAGTCTCGGCTTGTCCGAGTCCCTGAACGCGCAGCATCTGTCAGGTATGGATCTTAACGGCAACCTCGGCGGCGCCATGTTCAACAGTAACACAGTACCGGTGGCTGCCAGATCCGCCAATGCGGGTACTGCAGCGCCAAGCGTCACTCTTGATGATTACAGCCAGGTACGGGCCAGTGAATACCAGCTCAGCTATGACGGTGTGCAATGGCACCTGAGTCGTGAGAGTGACAATACTACGGTCTCCGGAGCTGGGCCTCTGAGCCTGGATGGCATGACGGTGGATGTCAGCGCCGGCGTTGCCTCTACGGGTGACAGCTTCCTATTCAATCCGGCCAAAACAGCCGCCGGTAATTTTGAATTCAAGATATCGGACCCGCGCAAGATTGCCGCAGCGTCACCGGTGTCACCCTTGCAGAATGCCAGTAATACGGGCAGTTCCGAATTGAATGCCGTGCGCGTGGATCCGGTCAATGGTCTGCCACTGGCCAGCGCAGTGACTCTTACATTCAATCCCGATGCGATGGGGCCGGGTGTGCCCGGCTTTGATGCAGTGGGTGGGCCCGGCGGGCTGGGTCCCTATGCCTATGACCCGGCTACTGAAAGTGATGGCAAGGTCATTACCCTGGGTGCCACGGGAATCAGTTTTACTGTTTCGGGCAATCCCGACAGCGGCGACAGCTACACGCTGGAAAACAACTTCGGCGCTACGGGTGACAACAACAATGCCCTGATGATGGGTGAATTGCAGCATTCGAGACTGCTGAATAATGGCGAGGACAGTTTTCAGGAAGTTTATGGTGCGCTGGTTGCGGATGTGGGATCACAGCAGCGACAGGGCAGTGCCAATCTGGAACTGGAAACGACCCTGCTGCAGCAGGCAGAGTCCTATAAAGACAGTGTGGTGGGTGTCAATCTTGATGAAGAAGCGGCAAATCTGATTCGCTTCCAGCAGTCCTATCAGGCGGCGGCACAGCTGATAAAAGTTTCTGAAGAAGTTTTCCAGACCCTGATTAACTCAATCCGTTAGGCATTTGCCAGGCAGGACTTACTTAAGGCCAGATCAATGCGAGTATCAACACTGAATTTTTATAGCCAGGGTGTTATTGCCATGCAGGAGCAACAGGCAAAACTGCAGGAAACCGAACTGCAGATTGCCAGTGGCCTGCGCATCAATAAACCGTCGGATGATCCCTCGGCTGCGGTCAAGGTGCTGGACCTGAAGGCTGGTCTGGACACGCTGGATCAGTATTCACGCAACAGTGCCCTGGCACAGTCATCACTCGCTTTTGAAGAGAGTGTGGTGGCCAATGTTAACAACACCTTGCAGCGCATTCGGGAACTGGCGGTGCAGGGGAATAACTCCACCTATCAGGATCGCGACAAGCAATCCATTGCCCAGGAAATTTACCAGCGTCTTGATGAACTGGTGGCGCTGGCCAATACCAAGGATGCCCAGGGTGACTATATTTTTGGCGGTTACAAAGTGGATTCGCCACCCTTCGTTGAGCTCAATGGCTCGGTTGTCTACCGGGGCGATCAGGGTCAGCGTATGTTGCAGGTGGGTGATGGTTCCATGGTCGCCACCCGGGATTCCGGAATGGATGTTTTTCAGCGGGTGCGCTCCGGTGACGGCAATATTTCCGTGCAAGCAGCCGAAACTAATGCCGGTACCGCTATTGTCGGTGCCTTTGGTCTTGTCGCGACTTTTCAGCCGGACGACTATACGGTGACATTTGACCAGGCCAGTCCAGGCGCACCCATCACCTATGAAGTGACAGACTCTGCCGCAGGTGTCGTTGCCACTGGCACCTATACAGAAGGCAGCAGTATCAGTTTTGCCGGCGCCCAGTTTGACCTGAGTGGCACACCAGCACCGGGTGACCAGATAATGCTGTCACCATCAGCTTATCAGGATATTTTTACCACGGTGAAAGACATTGCCGATGCCCTCAATGCACCGGCGCCGGATAACAGTAGTCGGGCCCAGTTCCATAACTTGATGGGGCAGGGTTTGGCCAACCTGGACCAGGCGCTGGACAACGTTACGGCGATTCGTGCCGATGTGGGGGCCAGACTTAATAACCTGGAGACCCTGGAAGAGATTAACCAGGACTTCAAATTGCAAATGGAAACCGTGCTTTCGGATACCCAGGATCTGGACTACGCCGAGGCAATATCCCGGTTTAATTTGCAGTTAACAGCCTTGCAGGCTGCGCAACAGGCTTATGTAAAGGCCTCTGGCTTATCCCTGTTCCAGTTTCTTTAGGAGGCTGGTAAAAGGGCAGATTTTATAGGGGTGCTCCTGACCCTTTTTGTTTCGGTCAACTTCGCTGTTGCCCGGAATTTTTCCTGTGTGCACAGTAAGTTCATGCTGTTGATATTCAAGGTAATTGGGAATTATACCAAACATTCATATATGAAAGAAAAAATCAAAAAATGTACTAAAAATTGTTAAGGTAATTTTCTTATTGTCGTAATCATCCCCGAAGCAACACTGTTGCTGAAATTTTTAAACAGTGGTCCATGCCGGCTTTCAGTTGCAAGCTTTCGCCGGTCAACATTAAGGGGATTATCATGCCACAAGTTATTAACACCAATATTGCGTCTTTGAACGCTCAGCGTAACCTGAACAAATCCCAGGGTATGTTGAGCACTTCCTTGCAGCGTCTTTCTTCCGGTATGCGTATTAACAGTGCCAAGGACGATGCCGCAGGCCTTGCGATTTCCGAGCGATTCACCGCCCAGATTCGCGGCCTTAACCAGGCTGCCCGTAACTCCAACGATGGTATCTCTCTGGCACAAACTGCCGAGGGCGCCCTGGGTGAGGTTACCAACAACCTGCAGCGTATTCGTGAGCTGGCCGTTCAGTCTGCCAACGCCACCAACTCTGCTTCTGACCGTATTGCCATGCAGCAGGAAGTCAGCCAGCTGATCAATGAAATCGATCGCGTTGCTTCTACTTCCAACTTTAACGGCGTTAATCTGCTGGACGGTTCCTTTACCGGTCAGACCTTCCAGGTGGGTGCCAATGTCGGTGAGACAATCTCTGTAAACAGCATTGTTGACGCCACCAAGGCCGGTTTGGGCCTGGATGATGGCACTGCATCTGCCACCAGTACTGCTGTTGCAGGCGCCCTGTCCGCCGGTGATCTGAGCATTAACGGTGTGGAAGTAGGCGCTGCCACTCGTGACGCCGCTGAAATCGCCACTGCCATTGCTGCCACTGGCACCAATGTCTCTGCCACCGC
>MRWG01000396.1_pt1 | contig 56738 bp, 46 predicted proteins | sample 1013341 | NCBI WGS metagenome assembly MRWG01 (sample SAMN06117577, study PRJNA244670) | biofilm metagenome | biome: Water; feature: Cathode Biofilm; material: Biofilm; isolation source: microbial consortium enriched at the cathode of a solar microbial fuel cell | place: USA: District of Columbia ...
TTCTCCGCGTTGTTCGGATCGGTCGGCATGTGCGGCTTCATGTCGATGCCGAGATCCGCATGCTTGCCGACGAGCGGCGCCGAGGACTTACGGGCCGGGCCGTAGGAAATGTACTTGGCCTGGTCCGCGAGACGCTGCGTGTCCGTCGCGAAGTAGATGTAGTCCTTGATCGCGTCGAGCTTGGCTTCCTTGTTCGGAATGACCCAGCCGTCGAGGTTGAAGGACTGCCAGTCCCACATCATGCCGATCGGCTGATTCTCGACCGCGATCGCGTTGAACAGACGGCCGTTATAGGCGGACGCCATCACCACCTCGCCGTCGGCGAGAAGCTGCGGCGGGCGCGCGCCCTTCGACCACCAGATCGTGTCCGGCTTGATCGTGTCCAGCTTGGCGAAGGCGCGGTCGATGTTCTCGTCTTCGTCCATCGCCTCGTAGACCTTGTCGCCCGGCACGCCGTCGGCCATCAGGGCCCACTCGATGTTGTTCATCGGGCGCTTCTCGAGCGCGCGCTTGCCCGGGACCTTACCCTGGTCGAACACGTCCGCGATCGAGGTCGGCGCCGTATCCACCATGTCGGTGCGATAGCCGAAGGTCGTCGAGTAGACGATCTGCGGGATGAAGCAGTCGGTGCCGCCGATGGACAGCGTGCCCTCGAAGAAGTCCTCCGAGGCGGGCGTGCCGTCCGGCGCCGGCGCCAGCCACTCGTCCGCGTTGATGCGATGCACCAGGCCCTCGTCGCAGGCGGTGATCGAATCCGACGCGATCATGTCGACGATGTCCCAGGTGATGTTCCCGGATTCGACCTGGGCGCGCAGCTTGGCGAGACCCTCGGCCGCGGAATCGTCGTTCAGAATCGTGACGTCCGGATTCTTCTCCATGTAAGGCTCGTGATAGGCCTTCTGCTGGCTCTCGGTGTAGGCACCGCCCCAGGACACGATCGTGAGCGTCGTTTCCGCGCTGGCCGCGCTAACCGCTGCACCGGTGGCAGCGGTCGCGCCCAACGCAAGGGCAATGGCCGTACTGCGAAGCGTCTGTTTCATAAGGTACTCCCGTTGACGTTTACTTCCTGTTCCGGACGGTGGGTCCCGGCGTGAATGCCCGCCCCCGCCCTCGCCTCGACGCCGCTCACCGGCGCCGGACGGAACACCCGCTGAGCTCGTCCCTCAGTCCGGGATCGCTTCGTGCGCCGTCGCGTCGAGGGCACGGGCGTCCTCGGTCACCCAGCCGAGCTTCACTTCGTCGCCAACATTCAGCGCCGCATGACCATGGGCGTTCGGAATCTTGACGATGAAGTCCTCGTTACCGCTGACCCGCATGCGGGTGCGGATGTGATCGCCGAGATAGATCAACTCCTCGACCTTGCCGTCGAGGGCGTTGTTCGCGGCTTCCCCATCGGGGTTGACGATGACGCGTTCGGGGCGCAGCGAGATCGTCGTGCGCTCGCCGACCGAATCGACATTGACCTGCTTGGCGTGGACCGTGCGGCCGCTGCCGTCCAGTTCGACCCGGCAGACGCCCTCCTTGATCTCCTTCACCGACCCGTAGAGCCGGTTGTTCTCGCCGATGAAGTAGGCGCAGAACGCGTTGACCGGCTCCTCATAGAGCACGTTCGGCGCCGCGAGTTGCTGGATCACGCCGTCGTCGAACACCGCGATGCGGTTCGACATGGTGAGCGCCTCGGTCTGGTCGTGCGTCACGTAGACGACGGAGACGCCGAGATTCTCGTGGATGTGCTTGATCTCGTACTGCATCTCCTCGCGGAGGTTCTTGTCGAGCGCGCCAAGCGGCTCGTCCATCAGCACGAGATCGGGTTCGAAGACCAAGGCGCGAGCGACCGCGACGCGCTGCTGCTGACCGCCAGAGAGCTGGCCCGGGCGGCGCCCGGCCATCTGCGGCAGCTGCACCATATCCAGCGCGCGCTTCACCTTCGCCTCGGTGTCGGCCTTGTTCATGCCCCGCACTTCCAGCGGGAAGGCCAGGTTCTCCGCCACCGTCATGTGCGGGAACAGCGCGTAGTTCTGGAACACCATGCCGATGCCGCGCTTGTGCGGCGGCACCCGGTTGATCGGCGTGTCCTTGAGGTAGATTTCGCCGTTAGTCGCCGGCTCGAAGCCCGCCAGCATCATCAGGCAGGTGGTCTTCCCGGACCCGGACGGCCCGAGCATGGTGAGGAACTCACCGGTATCCACATTCAGGTTGAGGTTCTTAACGACGAGGATTTCACCGTCGTAGCTCTTCTGCACGTTCTCGAAACGGACGATGTAATCGCCCGAGCTGTCGGTAGCCATGCGCTCCGCTCGCCCCCTTTTTGGTCTCCCGCCCGTGCCGCAGAGACGCGGCATCGGAGATCGTTGCTCCCCGCATGCGCCCGCCTGATCAGGCGATCCGCATGCACCGATCGTTCGTTAGCCCCCGTCGCGGCCCCCGCCGCTCCGGCGCGGCACCGCATGCCTCTTTTTTTCCGTCGGGCCGGTCTTCCGCCGCCCTCTTCGCGATTGCCGCAATGGCAAATCATACTCGCGACACGGCTCTTCGGTCTGCGCCTACGCGCACCCCCCGATCGTGTCGTCCATTCCTCCCGGGCAACAGCCGGATCGATCTTGTGGCTTGAAGTACCCCTGCCCGAACCTGTTCATTTCGGCCTTATCGTTCTTGTGTTCCCCGCGGCGCTCACCGCGCCTCGTCACCAGACCGGCCTTTGATTTCCAACAGCCTAGCGCGTTGATGCCCACAATGTGAAGGCTAAAATCCCGCTTATCTTTACGATTCCGTCACAGGTTATAAGGATTACGACATCCCGGGGCGGGCGAATCGACGCGCCTCAGACATAGGCCTTGCTGTCCTCGACGGTGCCCTGTTGCGGCAGATCCAGGGCCTTCCAGATGTCCTTCAGCCCGCGGATAAGGTCGTCGATCTGCGCGTCCGTGTGGTAGGGCGTGGGCGTCAGCCGCAGCCTTTCCGTCCCATGCGGGACGGTCGGATAGTTGATCGGCTGCACGTAGATTCGGTGCCGCTCCATCAGCAGATCGGAGGCCTTCCGGCAGGCGACGGGGTCGCCGACCAGCACCGGCACGATGTGGCATTCCGACGGCATCAGCGGCAGACCGGCCTCGCGGAGCTTGCGCTTCAGCGTGGCCGCGCGCTCCTGATGACGGGCGCGCAGGCCCGGCTCGTTCTTGATGATCTGCACGCTTTTCAGCGCGCCGGCCGCGACCGCCGGCGGCAGGGCCGTCGTGAAGATGAACCCGTTGCCGAAGGAGCGGATGAAATCGATCGTCGCGGCCGACGCCGCGACATAGCCCCCGATCACGCCGAAGGCCTTGGCGAGCGTGCCCTGGACCACATTCACCCGGTCCATCACGCCGTCGCGCTCGGCGATGCCGCCGCCGCGCGCGCCGTACATGCCGACCGCATGCACCTCGTCGAGATAGCTGAGCGCGCCGTGCTTCTCGCACACGTCGAGAAGCGCGCCGATCGGCGCCACGTCGCCATCCATCGAATAGACGCTCTCGAACATCACCAGCTTCGGGCGCTCCGGATCGTCCGCCGCCATCAGCCGGTCGAGATCGGCGGGGTCGTTGTGCTTGAAGATGCGCTTCTCCGCCCGGCTGTGGCGCAGCCCCTCGATCATCGAATTGTGGTTGAGCGCGTCGGAATAGACGATGCAATTCGGCGTGCGCGAGGCGAGTGTGGAGAGCGCCGTCATGTTGGCGACATAACCGGAGGTGAAGATGAGGGCCGCCTCCTTGCCGTGCAGGTCGGCGAGCTCGCGCTCCAGCAGCACGTGCAGATGGTTGGTGCCGGAAATGTTGCGCGTGCCGCCGGCGCCGGCGCCATGCTGGGCGACGGCCTGCTGCATGGCGTAGAGCACCTCCGGATGCTGCCCCATGCCCATATAGTCGTTCGAGCACCAGACGGTCACATCCTCCACCGCGTCGCCTTCATAGCGGCGCGCGCGGGGGAAGTCGCCGGCGCAGCGCTCCAGTTCCGCGAAGACGCGATAGTTGCCGGACGCCTTCAGCGCCTCCAAGCGTTCGGTGAAGAACTTCTCGAAATCCATGCCCTGGAACCCGACCATCCGCTTTGGTCCAACAAGCCTTGATGTTAGCGCGCCGAGGCCCTTACGTCATCCGCCCCGGGGCCGGATTGAGGCAAAGGGTCGCGGCCCGGGCCGCGCGAGCCTTCAGGCCGCCGCCTTCGCGAGCCACGCGGCGGTGTCGTCCAGCGCCCGGGCGAATCGATCGAGCATCTCGTCGATCTCCTCCTCCGAGATCACCAGCGGCGGCGAGAAGGCGACCGCGTCGCCCGGCAACGGGCGCACGACCAGGCCGTGCTCATGCGCGAAGTCGGCGCATTTGAGCGCGACGCCCTGCGCGGCCTCGAAGGGCTCGCGCGTCTCCTTGTCGGCGACCAGCTGCACCGCGCCGATCAGACCGACGCCGCGCACCTCGCCGACCAGCGGATGGCCGGCGAAGCGCTCGCGCAGGCCGTTCTGCATGGCGGGCGCCACGGTCCGGACATGGCCGATCATGTCCCGCTCCTCGTAGATCTTGAGCGTCTCCACCGCGACCGCGGCGGCGACCGGATGGCCGGAGTAGGTGTAGCCATGGCCGAAGGTGCCGATCTTGCCGCTGTTGGCCGCGACGGTGTCGGCGATCTCCTTCGAGATCATCGTCGCCGAGATCGGCAGGTAGGCGGACGACAGCGCCTTCGCGACCGAGACCATGTCGGGTTTGATGCCGAAGGTCTCGCAGCCGAACATGTTGCCGGTGCGCCCGAAGCCGCAGATCACCTCGTCGGCCAGCAGCAGCACGTCGTGCTTCTTCAGGACCTTCTGGATCTTCTCGAAATACGTCGCCGGCGGCACGATCACCCCGCCCGCGCCCATCACCGGCTCGGCGAACATGGCGGCGACGGTCTCGGGCCCCTCCGCCTCGATCATCTGGTCGAGCTCTTCGGCCCGGCGGGTCGCGAAATCCTCCTCGCTCTCCCCCTCTTCCGCCTGGAAGTAGTGATGGGGGGAGCCGGTATGCAGGATGTCCGCGATCGGCAGGTTGAAGTCCTTATGGTTGGCCGGCAGGCCAGTGAGGCTGGCGGTCGCCACCGTCACCCCGTGATAGCCCTGGATGCGCGACAGGATCTTGCGTTTCTCGGGCCGACCGCGAGCGTTGTTGTAGTACCAGATGAGCTTGATCGCGGTGTCGTTCGCCTCCGAGCCGGAGTTGCCGTAGAACACCTTGTCCATCGGCCCGTCGGCCGAATGCGGCGCCATCTCGATCAGCCGCTCGGCCAGTTCGATGGCCGGATTGTGGCTCTTGTGCGCGAACAGGTGATAGTAGGGCAGATCGCGCATCTGGCGCACCGCCGCCTCGATCAGCCGCTCCTCGCCGAAGCCGAGCGAGGTGCACCACAGGCCCGCCATCCCCTCGATATAGCGCTTGCCCGCATCGTCGGTGACCCAGACCCCCTTGCCACGCTCCATGATCAGGGGGCCGCGCTCGGCATGCTTCACCGCGTTGGTGTAGGGATGCAGCAGATAGCGCACATCCTTGGCCGCCGGCGAATTGCCGGGCGTCGGCGCCGCGCGCTCGCGGGTATGATCGTCGCTCATCGGCTCGTCCTTTCCGAAACGCCTGCCGGGGACGGCTTCGTCCCGTCCGCCGCGCCCGCGTGATCGGGCGACGCTACACCCGCCACGACGGACCCGGCAAGAAGGGGGCCGGGCGAAATATGTCGCCTCTTCGTCGGCCCGTGTTATACACCCCCCGGGGTGCCGCGGCGCGTCGGTCCGACGCGGGCGCCGCGCAGGCGCCAGGGGACATGGAGCTTCGGGGGAGCGCCGGGACGTGATCGTCGTCTTCGGATCGATCAACATCGACATCGAGATGCGCGTCGACCGGCTGCCGCAGTCGGGCGAGACCCTGCTGTGCCAGGACTATCTCCTCTCGCCCGGCGGCAAGGGGGCAAACCAGGCCTGCGCCGCCGCACGCACCGGCGCCGCCGTCCGACTGTTCGGCAAGGTCGGCGAGGACAGCTTCGCCGATTCCGCGCTGGAATTCCTGTCCGAGGCGGAGGTCGACCTCTCCGGCGTGGAAACCGCGCGCGGCGAACATACCGGTTGCGCCACGATCCTGGTCGAGCCTTCGGGCGACAACTGCATCACCGTCGGCGCCGGCGCCAACCTGGCCGCCCGCGCCGAACAGGTGCCCGATTCCGTGCTGACGCCGGAGACCGTGCTGCTCTTGCAGATGGAGGTCACGGCGGGAGAGAACTGGCGGTTGGTCGAGCGCGCGAAGAAACGCGGCGCGCGCATCCTCTTGAACGCGGCGCCGGCCGCGATGGTGCCGCAGGACGTGCTGCAGTCGATCGACGTGCTCATCGCGAACGAGGTGGAAGGCGGCCATGTCGCCCGAGAGGTCGGCATCGAGGAGGGAGCGGCGAGCCGCATCCCCCGTGCGCTCGCCCAGCGCTATGCGCTGACCTGCATCCTGACGCTCGGCGGGGCCGGGCTGATCAGTTTCGGGCCGGATGGCGGCTGGTCGGTGCCGGCGCTGCCGATCTCGCCGGTCGATACGGCCGGCGCGGGCGACGTCTTCGTCGGCGCGCTCGCCGGCGCGCTCGAGCGCCGGGACGCGATGCCCGACGCGCTGCGCTTCGCCAGCGTGGCCGCCGGCCTCAGTTGCCAGAAATCGGGCACCCAGGCCTCAATGCCGGTCGGCGAGGAGGTCGAGGCGGAACTCGCCCGCCTGCCGGGCTCCAGGAAGCTCGCCTGACGGCGGCCCTCCGCGTCGCGGACGCCCTCGCCGCTAGCGCTGCACCGCGCCCGCGTTCCAATAGACGGAATGACCGCCGGCCATGTCGATCACCAGCGTCAGCGCCTTTTCCAGCGGCGCATCCTCCGGCGCATCGGGGTCGCGGGCGATCTCGATGTCGGGCGGGATGCCGCCCTCCACCGTGCGGCCGGAAGGGGTGAAGTAGAGCGCGGTGGTGAGCTTCACGCCGCGCCGGCCCGGCAGCGGCAGGATCGTCTGGACCGAGCCCTTGCCGAAGCTCTTCTGGCCGACCAGCAGCCCGCGGCTCCGATCCTTGAGCGCTCCCGCCACGATCTCGGAGGCCGAGGCCGAGCCCTCGTTCAGCAGCACCACGATCGGCTTGCCGCCGCTCGGGTCGCCGTCGTCGGCGTTGAAATGCTCCGACTGGGTGCGCGAGCGCACGGAGACCACTTCGCCGCCATCCAGGAAGGCGCCGGAGACCGCGATCGCCTCGTCGAGCAACCCACCCGGATTGTTACGCAGATCGACGACATAGCCGCGCACGCCGCCGGGGCCGGCCTCATCGTTCAGCCGCTCCATCGCCTCGCGCACCGCCTCGCCCGTGCGGCTCACGAAATGGGTCACGCGCAGATAGCCGACATCGCCCTCGAGCCGCGCCTTGACCGGCTGGATGCGGATCACGTCGCGGGTGATCGAAACGCTGAAGGGATCACGCTCCGCCCGCCGGACGGTAAGCGCGACGCTCGTCCCGACCTCGCCGCGCAAGAGGTCGACCGCCTCGCGCAGCGTCATCGGCGCGAGCGAGGCGCCGTCGGCGTGCGTGATCCGGTCGCCGGGCCGGATGCCGGCCGCGTCCGCAGGCGTCCCCTCGATCGGCGAGATCACCTCGAGCCCGAGCGGATCCTTCTTGATCTCGATGCCGAGCCCGCCGAAGCGCCCGCGCGTCTCCTCCTGCAGGCGCTGGAAGCTGTCGCGGTCGAGATAGCTCGAATAATCGTCGAGCGAATGCAGCATCGCCTGGGTGGCGGCGGCGACGAAATCCTCGGTGCGGGCGGCACGCGGATCCTCGATCGCCTCGCGCATGCCCGACATCGCGGCATCGATCAGCTGCCGCTCCTCGGTCTGACGAACGTAGGAGACCCGGACATACTCGTAGGCCTGGGCGAAGATCGCGGTATCGGGGCTCTCGCCGACGGTCGCGCCGGCGTCGCGCCGCATCGCGACGATCGTCTCCTCGACCTTCTCGGCGGCGCCCCGCGCCTCCGGGCTCGGTCCGCTGCCGACACCGCAGCCGACCAGGACCGCGAGGCTGAGCAGTCCGGCGGCCAGCAGGCGAAAGGGCGCGTAGGGCGGGGCGTGAACGGCGCGCATCATCACGCCGAAGAAGGTAGCGAACCGCGCGCGCCACGCAAGGCGGAAATCGTGGATCTACGTCCCATTCCCCGCGTCGCGGCGCCGCGCCCTGCCCTGGCGCAACCGAACGACTTCCCAGATCGCAAGCGCCAACGGCACCGCGAACCAGATCAGCGCCTTGCCGGCGACGAGAAGGGCGTCCGACGTCATGGGCCGAAAGTTAGGACGGGAGGCCCCCTCGGAAAGCCGGTGGTTCCCGAAGCCTAGCGCGCCGGGCAGCCCGCACGCTGCTGCGCGAGCCCGCCCGCCACCAGTTCGAGCAGAACGCGATCGGGCAGCATCAGGAACGGGCAGCCGATCGTCCGACGGGCACGGACGTTCGCCTGGGTCTGCGAGATGTCGACGAGCCCATGAAGCGCCTCCTCCACGTGCGGTTCGAAGGCCAGCTCAGGTCGCCTCGCGCTGCCCTGTGCCATGCGCACGAGCGGCACCTGCACATCGGACACGTGCAAGAGCATGTCCCAGGCGTTGAAGGCCTGCATGTGCGAGGCGCCCAAGGCTCGAAGGAAACGGGCGATGGGACGGACACCTGCCCCAACGAACGCCTGATCCTTCTCCGCCGCGTCCGGAAGGTCTTCGGCCAACCGGGGACAATCCAGCACAGCGCGATTGAAGCTCAGCGCGAACCCCTCGAAGCCCGCCCGCACGTGCGCTTCGGGGGTGCCGTAGGTATCGAGGGCGGCAAGCATCTCGCGATATGCGCGCCAAGGCGCGCCCGGATCGTCCGAGTTCCGTCGGATCCGCCACTTCACCGCGGCCGCGCTGTAGGCAAGCACCATCGCATGCGTCCGACCGGCGATCGCCGCGTGCCGGGCGGTCACGGATGCAGGCGCCGACGTGGATCGCCGGCGGGACAACAGAGCGGCGAGGTCGCCGACGATCGGCTCGAGATCCTCCCGATCCTCCTCCCCCTCCGGCTCGAACGGCAGCAGCCAGTCGTCGCGCGCGAACAACAGATCGGGATCGGCGGCGGCCGCGGCCAACTGGTCGAGGCACCGGGCAACGGTTGGCTGCGCCGAGCGCCAGAAGTCGCGGAGGAAATGGTTTGCAAGCGCATAGCGCACGAGCTTGCGGGCGTCCTCCTCGCATCCGAGCGTCTCCGCAACACCGGCAAGGCAGTCCCGCAATCCGTCCCGCTCGATCCGCCGGACGATGTCCGTCCGAGCGGCACGGAACTCGGATTTTGCCGGGACGCAGCCGAGATGCCGCTGCAGCGCGCGCATCACCGTGCGAACGTCTCCGGATGTCTCCATGGCGGCGGCCCTCGGTTTCGCGTTGCGTCAGCTGTTCAGCAGGTGGATGAGTTCCCCGTGACTCACCGCGTGGGGCAGCAGCTGCGCGATCGTCTCCGCGCGGAGCGATGCCGTTCGCCGCGCCCTTTCCGACAGCTCCCAACGATCCAATGAGCGCTGGGCGAGTTCGCGATCAAGCCGCCCCAGGCCGTTCAACACATACATGTACGGCAGCGCGCCGAATGTCGGGAACCGATTGTAGGAGTCGAAATCGAGGTCCTCGATCGGTTTGTGGCGCCAGAGTTCGATCTGCCGGCGAAGCCGGTCCGGCAAGAAATCGGTGTGCTTCAGATGGCGCCAGAAGGCCGTGTCCCTTCGGTCCGACAGATAATGGATGACCAGGAAATCGCGCACCTCGTCCAGGATCTGCGCGACCTGCCGATTGTATTGGTCGCGGACCACGTCGGCCGCGAGATCGAGCGTCGGCGTCAGCACGCCCGCCAGCAGATGCATCTGAAGCAACGTGCAATGGATCGAGGTCGCTTCCAACGGCTCGGTGAAATTGGAGGCGAGGCCGAGCGCGACCGTATTGCCGATCCACGAGTCCGCCAGCCGGCCGGGATCGAAGGAGATGGTCCGGACCGGGTCGATCGGTCGGCCCAGATGGGCCTCCACCTCCCGCTGCGCGCTCTCCGGGTCGCTGAAGGCACTGGAGAAGGCGTAGCCGCAGCCGATCCGGTCGCCGGTCGGGATCCGCCACATCCAACCCGCCGACAGGGCGGTCGCCTCGGTAAAGGGGTCGATCTCGCCGTCGGTCTCGTGCGGCAGCATGAAGGGAATCGCGGTGTCGCAGAGCAAGTGCCTGCGATAGGAGACCCAATCCCCGCCCAGTCGTTCGCCGACCAGGAGACGGCGGAACCCGGTGCAATCGATGAAAAGGTCGCCGGCGATCGATCGACCGTCGGTCAGATGCACGGACTCGATCGATCGCGTTGCGGGATTGACGACGACATCGTCGACCGTGCCCTCGATCCGCTCGACGCCGAGCTCGCTCGCGCGCCGGCGCAGCAACTTGCCGATCTCGGTACCGTCGAAATGGAAGGAATAACCCCAACCCGCGACCGAGTCCGTATCATCGCGGTCGCACTGGCCGACGCCCTCCAGGCTCCTCAAACCGTCCTCGCCCGGTAGATGGAAATAGGGTGACAGCCGATGGCGCATGAGCGCCGACTGAAGATGATCATGCGGCGATCCGAGGGTGCCGTCGGCTATGGCGGCGGCGGCCATGAAATCGAAGCGCTCGTTGAGCGGCGTGACGCAACTCGATCGGTTGAAGTTGTGGAACGGATGGAAGTAGCTGTCGGCGCCTGTCCGCCAGTTCCGGAACAGGATGCCCAACTTGTAGGTAGCCCGTCCCTCCCGGACGAGCGCGGCTTCGTCGATCCCCATGCTGGCGAGGAACCCGCGAAACAGCAGCGTCGCACCCTCGCCGGTGCCGATGATGCCAATGTCCGGCGATTCGATGACCACGATCTCGACCGCCGGGAAGGACCGCCGCCACTTTTCCAGGAAGGATGCCGCGATCCAACCGGCGGTCCCGCCGCCGACCACGACAATGCGACGTATGGGGCTGGACATACGTGGATCGTACCCTTGGCAACCGAACGCGCATAGCGTCTGCCATGGAACTGTATCGGAAGGGGCGGCGGCGCTCCAGGGACGAAACGTGCGGAACCGGCTGGTTACCGGCGCGCCCACTTGATAGCCTGTCGCTTGCACGAGATGCGATGGTGCGGGCTGCCAACGACGATCGGACGACGGACCATGGAACTGAACGAGATCATCGATCACGCGTGGGACAATCACCATGACGCGCCGGACGACGTCGCCAAATTGCTGGCGGAGAACGCCGCGCGCGTCGGCGACGCCCGGACGGCCCATCAGTACGTCCAGGTGGCGAACCACGTGGTCGGCGACGGGCTCGGGGACTGGCCGCGCGCGAAGCGCATCGCCGACGATGCCCTAGCGAAGGTGAGCGCCGACAAGGCGCTTCAGCCCGCGCTGGCGGAAGCCGCCGCCGCCTGCATCCTCGCTGGCGATACCGTGGCAGGGCTGGTCTATGAGGGGCGCTCGGTCGCCTGCTCTCCCGCGACCGCCGTCGTCGCCATGGTGTATGTCCGCGCCGTCGCGGCCGAATCCCTTGCCCGGCAGAACCGCTGGGACGAGGTGCCCGGCCTGTTCGATTCCGCAATTGAGCTGGCCGAGTCCTTGGAGCAGGACGAGCCGGTCGCGCGCAATCTCGCGATCACGTCCAACAATGTCAGCAACTGCCTGTTGGCGATGGATCCGTTGGAGCCGTCGCTGGCGCCGTTCCTGGAGAAGACGGCGGCGGCGGCGCAGCGGTATTGGACGAAGGCCGGCACCTGGCAGAACCACGCCCGCGCCGACTACATGCTGGCCGTTGTGAAGAACCGGCTGGGCAAGCATGACGATGCGCTCAAACATGCCGAGCACGGGGTCGAGACCATTCGTACCTCGGGCGACTCGCCTGTCGACGAGGCGTTCCTGAACCTGCAGGCCGCCTCGGCGGCGAAAGCGCTCGAGGACGCGCAAGGTTACGCGCGCTATTTCGAGCGGGCCGAAGGGCTGGCCGCGAGCTTCGAGAAGGAGGGCCTGAAGCAATGGTTCGCGACCGAAGCCGACAAGGTGAAGCGGTCCTAGCGAACCGACCTGCGGCAGCGGAACTCCCCGGTATCGAGGCGCATCGGCGATGGACGGCTATCCCGAGACGACCGCGATAGACGCCAACGACATCCTGAACAGCCCGCGATGGTACCTCTGGAAAGTCGACATCTGGAACCGGGCGGCCCTGTTGGTGCGGATGGAGCCGGAGGACTATGTTCGCTCGCCGTCGCTCGGCGAGAAGATCGAGCGTCCGGACGGCCGCGACCTGGTCGTCGATCTGGGTGACCTCGACCAGATCCTAGCGGACGGTCCGGCGCTGGGCCCGCTCGACTTCATCTTCCATTCGTCCTTCTGCTGCTCGACCTACCTCACCCGGGCGATGGAAGCGGCCGACAGCCATTTCGTCCTCCGGGAACCGATGCCCCTCCACCAGTTGGAGGAGGACGGGGTCTCTCTCCACACGGAGGCCCGGCGCGAGCGCTGGGACCGGGCCTTCGACGTCACCCTGCGGATGCTCTCGCGCCGGTTCGATCCGCGGCGCAGAACCCTGCTGAAGGTGGACACACTTTCCCTCGCGCCCCTGCTCCGAAAGCGGAGCCCCGAGGGCCGTTGCCTCTTTCTATACGGCGATGTCGAGAGCTTCGCGGCCTCGGTCCTGAAGCAACCGGGCCGCGGCAACTGGGCGCGCGCCCAGCATGCGCGGCTCGTCGCCGTGTGCCGCGCATCCGACGCGCTACGGTACGCAGCATCCGACCTGCCGGAGAGTTCGAGCGACGCGGATTGCGCGGTTTCGCTTTGGGTCCTGCAGATGCGGATCGCGCAACACGTCTTCGGGTCCGAGGATCCCGCACGCTTCCGCATCCTGGACAGCGCCGAACTGGAACGCACCCCGGTGCAGTGCCTCGCGCGCATATTTCGGTTCTTCGGGCACGAGATCGATGCGCCGACGGTCCACGGGCTGCTCGATTCCGCGTCGCTCAGGCGGCACGCGAAGGACGCCGGGATTCCGTTCGACCTGGACCGGCGGCGCCAGGAACGACAGCGCGACACCGCGCGATACGCCGCCGAGATCGAGGCCAGCCTTCGGAAGTTCGGCCACCTCTCGGACCGCGGTCTGCCGACCACCGAGCGGATCGGCAAGAGCCTCTAGGATCCGAGCCCGGGACCGGCCCCACCCCGCGGGCGCTCACCCGGCCTCCAGACGCGGTTCGATCATGTCGACCACGCATTCGGCGAGGACCTCCGCGCCGAGGGGCGAAAGATGCTCGTCGCCGGTCAGGAACAATCCGGCCTTGTCGTCGAACCGCTCGAACCGTTCGAGCACGCCACACCCGTCGGGATAGGCGACATGCGGCGTATCCAGTGGCGGCGCGGGGTAGTAGAGCGCGCGGCGGTCGGGAAGGTATCGCCCCTCCCATGGCACGAAGGTGAAGAGCAGACGGTTCGATCGCGCCGGCCCCGATCGCCGATAGAGACCGTGCAGGCGATGCATCATCACGCCAGCCGCCGCGGTACTGTAACGCTGAAAATGGAGCGGCATGTAGCGCGGCCCGCGTTCGGCCAGGAAAATGCGCCGCTTCAGCAACTGCAGCGAGCGCGCGTCGAGAAGGAAGCACGGCGTGCGTTCGGATACCGCCGATACCGACAGCACGTAGCCACACCGTACCAGCGCCCGCCGGTCGGGATCGTAGAGATCCCAGAGATCGTTCATCTCGGAATGGATCACGACCACCCAGTCGCTCGCGGGCAGGCGCTCGATCACGGAGACGTAGGAATAGGCCCCCCAACCGGGAACGCCGTGATTGACGACTTCGACCTGCCCCTCGAGCAGGCGTTGCACCCGGCTCGCGATCGTCTCCTCGTCGGCCAACCCCCAGCCGAAGACGCCCGAATCGCCGACGATATGAAGCGTCGGCCGCGTCTTCACCGCTGCCCCGTCAAAACCGACCGTCGTTCGATTCCCGTCGCTGTCGGTGCTGAGACGAACCGCCCGGCCGGCGATCCAGGCGAGGGAACTGCTGTCCGCGGCGAGCCGGTATCCGGGAGTGAAGGGGGCCGGCGCGTAGAGCGACAGGTCGAGCTCGCCGCCATCCAGCGAGACGCGCAGCCATGCCTCGATGCCGACTGCGAGCAGCACGAGGCCGACGACGGCCGCCAGGGCGAGGCGCACCATTCGCCGGCGAGCCTTGGGCACGGGCTGACTACTCATCGCCGTTCCGGCCGCCGGCCTCGATCACTGCGTCGGCGAGGATGCGGTGCCCTTCCGTCGAGATGTGATGGTAGTAGCGATCGAACAGCCGCCTGCCGGGGGCGAGCCTGTCCGTGTGTTCCAGAAGGTCGACGACGCGCATCCCCTCGTCCCGGAGCGACTTTCGAAGATAGTCGTGGATCGTGTTCATCTGTGCGGCCATGACCGGGATGTTCGACTGCAGGGTCTCGAAGAGCGTCGGGTCGTCATACTGCGCACGGTACTTGTCGAATTCCCGGGTGTCGTACTGATAGTCGTTCGGAATCAGGACGACGATGAACCGCTCGGCCGCACTTTCCTCGCGGGCGGCGCGCACAATGTCCACAACGCCACGCGCCAGCAGCACGCGCTCGGCCGGGGACAGGGCCAGCAGCGCGGTGTTAATGCCCGGCAGATAGCCGTCCTCGCTCTCGAATCCCCGAAGCAGGATGGTGGCGCGATCGAAGAGATGGCTGTTGAGTTTCAGCGTCTCATAGAGCGATTGCCATCTGCGCAGCCGGGGCTCCCGTCGGCCGAGGAACATCTCCTCGAGGTCGTTGCCGAGATTGATCGTGAAGAGGGCGGTGCCGACCGTCGGCCGAACGTCGCGGATGTAACCGCGCAGGCTGTAGAGCGCGCGCTCGGGATCCGTCGACGGGCCGGCGAGGAGGCGCGCCGCCGCCTCGCCCGCCATCAGCCGGTCCGCGGCGCGCGCGCCGAAGGTCTCGGCGTGCGGGATTCCCCATCCGAGCGCCTGCGAATCCCCCACCACCAGCAGGATCTCGGAATCCGGTTCGCTCTGCGCCTCGGGGGATATGCGGGCGCCGCCGGCGTCCGTGCGATAGCGCGCCGGCTCGGCGCCCGGCAGCGCGACCTCGATATCGAGATCAACCGGCAGCCGGAAGACGGAGTGGGGAAGCGCCACGGTCGGAACGGAGGCGTGCGAACCGCCGTCGACGAGCCGCACGAGCCCTTCGGAAAGCAGGAGCAACATGACGCCGGCGAGCAAGACGAGCACCGGCCCGCGGGTCTTTCGAAACGCCCGGCTCAGCCCCATAGCGCCGACGCGCTCCTGCCGACGGCCGCCGCACCGACGGACCTCACGATTGCCGATCCGGCCGACAGGTTTGTCCCGAATACGGCACCATCCCGGTCGAAATCAGAGCCGGTAGCGATCCCGCGCATCATCGATGATCTTGAGCGTGAACTCGTCCCCCAGAGCCTCGAAGACTTTGCGGCCCTCGGACACCAGCACCTCGCCCTGGCCCAGCGTGTCCTCGCGCGCGATCAGCGACAGGCCGACATAAATCTGCGCCCAGGCCAGCGTGCTCTTCTGCTCCGCGGTATCCTCGGCGATCGCTTGGGCCTTGCGGAACAGATCCTCGGCCCCCGCCGGGGCGCCGCGCCGCAGCTCGTGCACCCCGAGAATCCACAGCGCACGCATGATCGCATCGTCGTCGCCGAGCTCTTCGCGAAGCTCCAGGGCCTTCTCGGCGGCCTCGCGTCCCCTGGCGACAGCGTCTTCGGGGTAGGAGCCGATCGCCGGCAGCGTAAAGGACGCCAGATTGTGGTAGATCGCCGCCCCGGCGCGCGTGATCGCCTCAGACCTCTCCGACAGGTTCTCGTAGTATTGGATCGCGCGCCCCGAAACGATGAGGATCTCCTTCGCGAACGCGGAACTGCTGCGCTCCCCGATGCGGCCGTTATGCTGCAGGTCCATCTGGACCCAGATGTAGTTCGTGAGGACGTCCTCCGGCGAGCCGACGCCCTCCACCGCGGCGACCGCCCCCTGCTCGTCGCCCTGCCGCAGGAAGAACAGCACCTCCGAGGTTATCGGGCGCATTCGGAGTTCGTTCGCGAGTTCCTCCTGCTCGGACTGCACCTTCCGGGCCTCTTGCGTGACCTTCTGGCGCTCCTGCCCCACCTCCGAATTGCCAAGCACGAGACTGGTACGCGATCCGCCGAGCACGTCGGACTTGCGGGCGAGCGCGTCAAGGCGCGTCGTCAGCGAGCGCAGTCGGACGGTCCGGGGATCCTCCGGTTGCAGCAATCCCTGGCGCAGAACAACGAAATCGTTGACGTTCCACCGAAGCTCGGCGCGCTTGTGACTGGACGCATTGCCGTGCGCCGCCGCGTTGCTCCACGGTGCCATGCCGGTCATCGACGCGGCGCCTCCGATCAGGCTGCTGTAGACGAGCGCGCGCAGCTGCTTCCGCCGTTCTTCCTTCTTGCGTCCGACGTCCACCTCGCGTGCGTGCTTGCTCCTGTCGGCATCTGATTTCCGCGCCATCGTGACGGCCCCCCTACAGCAGAATTTATCTTAGCAATGATACTCGAAAAACGTTCTGCTCGCAGCAAAAACTAGTAAGGCGCGAGGATCAGCCCCTCCAGCAAGTGGCGCACCATGACCTCCGACTCGCGCTGACGCAGCCCGAGCGCCTGCAACCGGCGGAGCAACTCCTCGGTCTCCATCCCCTCCCGCATCTCCTCCAGCAGCGCGACCAGGCCCTCGACCTCTCCGTGCGACGCGTCGGTCGGCAGCCCGGCCCCTGCGGCCGCACCGCCTCGTCCGCCCGAGCGCGGCCTCGCCCCGATATCCGCCCGCACCCGGATCGGAAGCTGCCGGGCGGCATCCCAGTCGACCCGCCGACGCCGGCGGGTCATCACGACCAGCGCGTCGAACGGCGACAGAGGCGCGGCCTCGTGCCGGCGATAGGATTGGTGAAGCGCGCTCCAGACGGCATGCCGAATCCCGTCCCCGCCCACATGCCATCCATCGTCGGGAAAAAGCGCGCGCAGGAACAGCAGGCTGCCCGGCCGAGCCAGCCGGCCGAACGCCGCCACGGTCTCGGCCGGGGCTTCGGCATGGTCGAGGACATCGATCGCGAGCACCGCATCGGGCGGCTCGGGGGGAGCCTCCCCGACGATGCGGACGTCCACCCCTTCCTGGTCGGCCCTGAAGGCGGTGAACTCCCGCTTCAGCCTGTCCACGTCCCAGGCGAAGACCCGGCGCCCCGCCCGGCCGAGGGCGATGCCGTAATGGCCGGCCCCGCACCCGAAATCGAAGGCCGTCGTGAAATCGAAGCCCGCGATGCGGGCCGCCATCGCCTCGTTCGTCCGGGATTCCTCGCCGAGCGCATGTTCCCACACATTCTGCACGAGGGCGGCGAGCGCCACATATCCCGAAGCGCGCGCCTCCTCCACCGCCGAATGCGGCGCCGGCGGGAACGCCGGCGCCTGCCGCACCGCTTGCGACAGCCATTCCGGCGGGTCGGCCAGATAGGCGAACAGCGCGACCGCGCCCGCTACAGAGACCGGCTCGCGGCCCGGATCGCGAACGCCGCCGCGAACCAACCGCGCGGCAAGCTCCTGCACGATGTCGAAGACGGCGGCGGGGGACTGCGCCCCGGCGGCCCGGGCGTCCAGCCCTCCGATCGAAACCGGCCTCTCGAGCGCCAGGGACGCGAGCTCGAAGATCTGACGAAGCACCCGTGCCTCTCTTCAGCGGAAGCTCAGCGTATAGGTCGCCGCTTCGGCCGCAGGCTCGACCGGCGCCCTGAAGCTCTCCAGCGACTCGTCGATCGCGTCCTCGCCGATCTCGGCGGCCATCGCCGCCCGGTTGCAGGGATACATCGCCGCCTGGGTGACCATGACGTTGTCGAACACCCGCCCGAGATCGAAGTTGCTCGTCACCCGAACCTGCGTCCAATCCCGGCGCGCCTCTTCCGCGGGCGCGTGGCGCCGCGCCAGTTGCTTGAAGATGTCCGCTCCGTAGCGGTCGAGATAGAGCTTGCTGTGCAGCGTATCGATGCCGCCGACCCACGGGCGCTCGAAGGGCTCGAAGAAGGGAATCCGCGCGGCCAGATCCGCGAAGTCGGGAGGCGCCGCCGCCGGGCGCCCGTCCGTGTGGCGATAGTCGAGGAAACCGCCGATATCCTCGTCCGGACGCCGCTGCAGATCGGCGATCCCGAAGGCGTTCGGACGCTTCGCGACGATGGCGCCGCGGGTCAACTCGAAGACATTCGGGCGGGTCACGACGCTGAAGGCCTCGTCATAGCGCTCCAGTAGATCGATCGTCGCGCGACGATCCTCCTCCGTCTCTCCCGGGAAGCCGAAGAAGTACTTCGGCTGCAGCCCGATACCGGCCGCACGGAACGCGGCAAAGACCGGGCGCAGCACGGCATTCTCCCGATCCGGTCCCTTCCCCATGGCGTGCGCGACCCGATCAGACCCGGTCTCAAGCCCGAAGGAGGCCGTCACCATGCCGGCATCGCGCAGCTCGGCGGCCAACGCGTCGTCGAAGTTGCGGGTCAGCATGAGCTCGGTCGACCAGCGGAAGGTGAGCCGCTCCTCCCCCATCATGCGGCACAGACGCCGCAACAAGGCCGGGTCGATGGCATCGACGGCGAAATAGAGATGCGTGATGCCGTTGCGTCGGGCTTCCGTCAGATCCTCGACCAGCCGATCGGCGCTTTCCTTACGATAGGGCGCCGCCGGCATGTCCTCGTTGAGGCCATAGTCGCAGAAGGTGCACTTGTTCCAGAAGCATCCGCGCGTCGGCGAGTAGTTGATCTGACGTACCGGCGCCAGATAGAGGTCCCAGTCGATCCACGAATAGTCGAGCGGCGGACGGGTCGTCGGCAGGCCCAAAGCGGCAGGCCCGTCATCCCGTCTTGGAGGCGTCGCGCGGGTGGTGAGTTCGATCGTGCCCGCCGGCGGCTCGTCCCTGAGCCCCGAGCACCAGTCCGCATAATCGGCGATCGCGTGGTCGGCCTCTCCGACGAACAGATCGTCGCACAGCCCGGCGAAGGCCGACAGCACGGTGTCCGAAACCCGGTTCTTGTAGATATCCGTGACCGCGGTCCCGCCGAAGACCTGACGAGCGCCGGGAAACAGCCGGCGCAGCGCCACGAACGTGGCGAGGCCGGGTCGGAGATTGGCGTTGAACGGCGCGGAGACGCCGCAGAATAGGAACGCCGATTGATCGCCGATCGAGGCGCGCAGCGCCGCTTCGAGATCGTCGATGAAGGTCGGCGAGGCGCGCGCGCCGGCGGCAAGGCGCGCCGCGTTCGGTTCCGCCGGGGGCGTGGCGAAAGCCCCGTGGAAATCGATGTTGCCGTAGACCGCGTTCAACAACATCTCGAAATCCCGGATCTGCCGGCGGGCCGACAGGTAGCGATCGTAGTCGTAGAACGCCTCGGTCGTCATGATCTCGACGGCATGCGCGCAATCGATGCGCTCGCTGACCGAGAGACCCTGGAGAATCCGGATGACCTCGGCCTGCGCCTCCTCGTCCCAGCATCGCCTGCCCTCCATCCGGGCGAGCCGTTCCTGCAGCTCGTCCCGCCAGGCGGCGATCTTCTCCGCGGTGAAGACGTGCCGGAACCAGGCGGCGTTCAGATCGACCACGCAAGGCTCGTAGTCGCGGGCCTTCAGGCCGGCGGCCAGATAGGTCGTCGAATGATAGGGATAGGTGAAGTCCCCGTAAGGCGGGGTCAGCAACAGCACCCGCCGGCCCACCTGCCGGTCGGGCGCGTCGTGCTGAACCGTGGAATCCGTAGTCTGCGGCATGGCCCCCTCAGAACAACGGATAGATGAACGGCGCCAGCACGCCGGAGGACGAGCCGACGAACATCACGGTCGCGAACAGGGCAAGGGCCGGGACCAGCAGTACCAGCAGCCCAAGGTTGTTCCGCAGCATGCACCGGCACACGAGATAGAGCGGGCGCAGCACGACAACGGTCTGATCCCTGAGAGCCGTCATGGAACGTCGCCTCTAAGAAAGGGCCGGCTCGCGCCGAACCACCAAGTCCCCGACGACCAGCATGTCCGCGTCGCTGCGAACGAAGCTGAGCAGGGCTTCCAGCGGCGAGGATACCATGGGAAGTCCCCGCTCGTTAAATGAGGTGTTGATCACCGCCGGAACGCCATTGATGTCGCCGACCGCCGTCAGCAGCCTGTGGAACAGCGCATTGTCGCGAGGCCCGCAGACCTGCGGGCGCGTCGAGCCGTCGGCATGCAGCCCGCCGCGCAGCGCTGATCTGAAGTCCTCGAGAACGGGGGCGGTCGATTGCATCCACCGCCGGATGAAGCGGTCCCGCTCGCCCAGTTCGAGGAGGCGCGGGGCCGCCTCCTCCGCAAGCGAAAGCGCGAGCGGCCGGAACGGCGCGCGATGCTTGACCGCGGCTCGAAGCCGTCGCGCAACCGCCGGGTCGGACGGATCGGCCAGGATCGAGCGATTGCCCAGGGCCCGCGGCCCCACCTCGAACCGCCCCTGCATCCAGCCAACGATCGCCCCCTTGCAGATCGCTTCAGCGACGGTCGCGACGAGTTCCTCCTCGTCGGCGACGACGCGATACCCGGCAATCCGGCGGGAACACCCCTCCGGCATTTCCCCGACCAGGCTGCCCTCCAGCAAGTCGACGATCGAGCCGGAATCGTAGGCCTTGCCGAGATAGGGGTGGAAGGCCATCGCCTCCGACCGCCCCGCATCGCCCGCCCCGTAGAGTAGCGCCGCCCCGACCGCGGCGCCGCCGTCACCCGGATCGGGCGGGACGAAGATGTCCGCGAAGGGACCCTCGCGCGCGAGCATCGAATTCGCCACGCAATTGAGCGCAACGCCACCGGCATAGCAGAGCTGCGTTTCGCCGGTCAGCGCGCTCAGGCGGTTGGCGAGCGCTAGCAGCGCGTCCTCCAAGGCCGCCTGCGCGCTCGCGGCGATGTCGGCATAGCGTTGGATGTCCGGCGGAATCTCCGCCCTCCCGCCCTCGATCGCATCGAGGGGCAGCGGCAAGCGGCCGTCGCGCGGCCGCCCGAACAGATCCTGGAACCGCCGGCTATAGGGGCGGTCGAGAAGCGATTCGAAGGCGAAGAAATCCGTGTCGAGCGTATAGGTTCCGTCCGCGTCGATGCGCAGTACGCGGCCCATCTCCTCCCGGAACCGCGGTCTGCCGAAGGCGGCGAGCGCCATGGTGCTGCTCTCGTCGGAGTTCGGCCGGAAACCGAGAAAGGCGGTGACGGCGCTAAAGAACAGGCCGAGCGAGTTGGGGTATTCGATCGTCTCCAGCGGTTCGATCGAGAGCGCAGGATCGCGCGAGGCGCGGGCCAGCGTGGTGCACTCCCATTCGCCGACGGCATCGGCGATCAGCACCGCCGCCGAAGAAAAGGGGGAGCCAACGAACGCCTGCGCCGCATGGCTCAGATGGTGCGGAATGACGTCGATCTTGCCGGGCGGAACCGAGATCGCACGGGCCAGTTCCCGTTCCGCCCACAACCGGCCGCCCAGCCACCGGCGCATCGAGCGCGAGAAGGTCGAGATTCCCGCCGGATAGGTCGAGAAGGCGGAAGCCAGGATGCGGACGAACTTCTCATGCGGCTCCTCGTAGTAGACGACCCGGTCCAGATCCCCCGGATGCAGCCCGCCCTGTTCGAGGCAAAAGTCGATCGCGAAGCGCGGATGGTTGGGATCGTGCTTGAGGCCGGAGAACCGCTCCTCGGCTGCCGTCGCGATCAGGGCGCGGTCCTTGACCAGCGCGGCCGTCGCGTCGTGGAACCGCGAGGAGACGCCGAGGACGTTCAAGGGCTGACCTCGACCTGCTCGCCGGTCACCGTCGGCTCCCGCCGCCCCCGCGCCGCCGACACCTTCGCAAGCCCCTCCGCCCAGCGCGCCGCCAGAACCGCTTGCGATTGGCGACGTCGCAGGCGCTTGGCACACTGGAATGTGAAGATCGGACCGAACACCAGATAGAGCGCCTTGAACGCCGTGCCGAACAGGAAATGACCAAGCGTCTCAGACGCCTGCAGGGCGACGTCATAGGCGCGCCGGCGCCAGGCGGCCCCCACGCTCGCCTCGATATTGCCCGTGCCATGCGCCTGGAGCTTCTCCAAGGCGACCGTGTGGTGCCGCTCCTCGTCCTCCTGGATTTCCTGGAACAGCGCGGCGCCCGCCTCGAACCCCGCCGACTTGCGGTACAGTCGAAACTCCTCCGCGATGCTCTGCTCGCTGACATGAACGTAGGCCAAAAAGTCCCGGAGATCGCCGGCGTCACAGACCAACGGCACACGAGCGCGCTGGCCGTGTGGCGGCGGAACGCTCAAATCCGCCTGCGCCAGGGCCATGAACCGTCGTGCATGATCATGTTCTTCCAGCGCGTTGGCGAACAGATACTGCCGCAAGCCCGGGTCGGTCGCGACGCCGAGCGCCCGCTGGTACTGCCAGGCGCTATCCGCCTCGACGCGGGAGAACTGAAGCAGCGAAAGGCCCCGCCTCCTGCGCGAGAGCCGCCAGCTCCAGGGCAGGATCAGGCGGATGAAGAACCACCGGGCCCCATGGACCGACCGACGGGCGAGGGTTGCGGAGAGGGTTTTCATCATCTCGCTGCCTTGCGCCTACCGAACCCGGGCCGGAACCGGTATCTTGAACGGGCGTGGTTTTCCATACGCAACTCAGGATACTCACTCTAGAGGGGGGACGGCTCGCAAGAAACCGCTTTGTTCCAGCAACGCGATGAAATCCTCCGTGGTCGCGCTCGCGGACGCCGCGACGCGGTCGGCATCGAACGGTCCCGTTTGGCGGTCGATCCGGCGTAACAGGTCCAGCCCGTCCCGGTCCGTCGTGACATTCATCAGTTGCGGCGCGTCGATGAAGGGCAGACAGATTTCGATGCGTACGCTGCCGTCGCGCGCGTCATCGGGCGAAACCAACCTGTGCCATGTAGCAAGCGGGTTGCGTCGATAGCGCTTCCGTTCCCCGCGGGCAGCCACGGCGCGTTCGGGCCCGAGCAACACGTCGGCGCCCGAAAGCTCGCGCAGGGTGTCCGGCAACCCCGAGAGCAGCTCGTCGAACCGGTCGGGGTCGAAGTACGATACCTGCTCGCGCCAGCCGCGCTCGCGGATCAGCAGGCGCCGGATCGGAGCCAGCACGGCGTCGGCCCAACACAGGCCGACGAAGGTCAGGCTGATGGAGACGGAGCGCTCGCTTAGCGCCTCCGTCCGATGCCAACTCCCGCGCGGGACATAGAGGACCGATCCCGGTTCCAGCACGCATTCGAAATCATACGCGTCGGGCGGCCGGATCTCGGCCGTCGAATCGGCGAAGGACCAGGTCTCGCGCCCCGCATCCTCGCCGAAATTCTGGGTCGGCAGATCGACGGCGCGATTCGCCGTCACGGACCAGCGCTTGCGCCCCTCAAGCTGAAGGATGAAGTTCTCGTTCTTGTCGAAATGCGCCGCCACGCCCCGGCCGCGGGGCGAGGCAAACAGGCCGGCCACCGCCATCTCCGGGATGTCGGGCAGCCCGAGGTCGCGGGCGACGGCGGCGGACAGCCCTTCCCACCATGGATCGGATTCGTGATAGCGCGGCAGGTAGAGCGTCGCCCGTCCTTCGGCGAGGAGCGAGGCCGGCGCCTCAGCCGGCGGCGCGTCCGCCGGGTCCGCCGCGTCGGCGAGAACCCGGATTTCGCCCGGAAAGGTCGACAGTACCTCGGCGAGGTCGATCGGCGGCGGTGCGGCCTCTCCCGACCGCTCGGCGGCCGGCAGGTGCAGCGGCGCGCGTTGCCAACGGGCGGTCAGGAAATCGTCGACGCGCCACGGTGCGACCAGCCACGCCAGCGCGCGCCCGTCCTCCTGTGGCTGATCCGCTGGCGAGGCTCGGCTCATGCGGCGCGCCCGTTACGTCGCGCTCAAGAGATCCGAGAGCCGGTCGGCCCACAGGAAGCTCTTCGGGTCGTGTCGGGTCATGCGGATCATGGTCACGCTGTTCTGGCGGTACTTGTGCGGCTCCAGCAGGCTCATCAGCTCGAACCGGCCGAACCCGTCCCCCATCTGCTTCATCTTCAGGTCCTTGACGATGTGAGACAGGTGGAAATTGTTCAATGTCGAGTGCAGCAGGATCATACCGCCGTCCGGATCGATGGCCGGCCAGAACTCCTCCAGGAAATCGACATATTCGGCATAGCCGCCGCAATCGAACCAGGCGAGATCGATGGCGCCGTCCGCGATCGCCTGGTCCGCGCGGAAGCCGCGGAAGGATCGGCGATGGAGATTGGCGATGTCGGCGAGCCCCGCTTCCGACAGGGCGGCTCCCAGCGCGTCCGCGTCCAGGTCGCCCGCGGACAAGTCGTCGATCGCATCGAGGCGGGGCGTGTAGTCCGCGCCGTAGTGATCCGGCCAGGCGAGCGGCGGCGGCTCGCATTCCCAGTCGGCCAAGGCGTTCGAAAAGGCATACGCGCCCGCGGCGTCCTGCCCGTCCCCGTCGCCCAGCGTCTCGCGCGTCGCAGCGAGCCGTTCGGTCTTTGCCGCGAGCTGGCGTCGCTCGCACTCTTCACTCGCGCGATTGTCGGCGAGAGCCTGCGCGATGAAGAAGGTAGTGTATCCGGCACCGACCTCGATCACACGTTGCGACCGCGTCATCCGGATCAGCGTGTAGCAGAGCCACGCGACGTTCTCGGTGCCCATGCCCGGAACCAGGAAGCGCGCGGCGCGCTCGATGACGTCGTCGGAGAGGCTCATGGTCCCCCAGGGCTCCGGGCAATGCCGATCGTCCTCACCCTACCGGCTGTCGGCCAGGGCCATCAATCGCGAACGCGCGGCCGCCGCGCTCAAGTCGGGATCGGCCCACGCCTCCAGCAGGACGTCGACGTCGCTCAACTGTCGTCCGGCGATCGCTGCCCGATCGTCCGGAGCAGCCGAGACCGCCCCGTCGCCGTTGAGGTCGGCCCGCATGAAGAGCCGCAGACCCTCTTGATCGGCAGCGCCGTCGGGCGCGGTACCATTCCGAAGCGTTTCGCCGATGCCGACCGCCTTCTCGAACAGCGCGAGGTCGGCACGGTCGACGACGCCGTCGCCGCTGAGGTCGGCCAGATCGGCGAGCGCGTCCGGCCGCGCTGCGACCATCGCGGCGAAGGCGTCGAGACGCGGAGCGAACCCGGTGGTCGGATCCGTGGTCTTGGTCAGGATATCCAGTACATCGTCCGGGGTGAGCGACGGATTGTAGGCGTAGAGGTTGGCGATCACGCCGGTCAGGAAGGGCGCGGCGAAGGAAGTGCCGTTCTGCAGGATGTAGTGGCTCGGATCGGACGCGGCCGAGGAAGAGGCGACGAACGAGGATTGGGGCAGGTCCTGCTGCAGATTCGTGGTCAGGATTTCTTCCCCCGGGGCGGCGTAGGTTCCCCCGATATTGGAGAAATTCGAAAGCCGCCGGTCGCCGTCGTAGGATTCAACGACCAGGATGTTCCGCGCGGGCCCGTGCCCGGCTACGCCGTTCGACGCGGCCCAGTTGAACGGGCTGGCATAGGTCGCGCTGACCTGCGGGAAGCCGTTGCTGTCGTTGCCGGCCGCCGTGACCAGCAGAATTCCGTGCGAGCGCGCGAAGCTCGCCAGGCCGTGGACGATGATTCCGTGGGCCTTCACCTCCTCCTGGGTCCGGACGTCGAAATCCGGATTGATGCCGTGATTGGCCATCCAATTGTAGCCCAGGCTCAGATTGATCACCTTCGGCGGGGGATCGCTGTCGATCATGAGCGTCAGTTCGCGGATCACTTCGCTCAAGACGAGGTAGATCTGCGGTACCTCCTCCGTCGCCTCGAAATCGGGCGCGGAGGCCGCCAGCACGTCGGCGAAGGGGCTGACACCATCGATGCCGATCCCATTGTCGAAAGTCGCCGCCATGACGCCCAGGACCCACACGCCGTGCGAGCGTGCCGCGACCCGGTTCTGCGGCAGCACGGTGTATTCGAGGTCCGGATGCGGCGCGAATCCAGCATCGACGATCCCGACCCGCACGGCTGTGGACCCGCGGCGCCGGATCGCGTCGTTGAAGCTCCAGGCCTGCGGCAGGCGGATGTCGAAATGGCCCCAGTTTCCCCGGCGCGCGGGGGAATCGCCGTCCTTCGGGGGCCGCCACGACCATTCGTGGATGACGCCGCCCGACATCTCGAACTGAATGCCATTGCCCGTCGGGATAGACGGTGTGCTCAGCACGCCGTTCAAGGCGGCCGACCGGACGCGCGGATCGCGGCGCAGCACCTCCACCAGCTGGTCCCGCTCGGCGACCAAGGCCTGCACATCAACCGCGCCGCCTTGCGGTGACGGAGAGCGTGCCGGTCCGGCCGGCGAGGCGAGCACCAGGCCGATCTCCGGGATCATGCTGCGGACGGCAAGCGCATTCCGGGCCAGGACGTCCCGGATCGCCGCGGCATCGGCGGATGGCTCGAACTGGATGAGGATGACGTCCGGCTGGACCGGCGGCCCCGGCTTGTTGGGCGCGCCGGTCGCGGTCGCGAACCGGAACGGCCCTGTATGGCTGGCCGGGCCGAGCACGCCTCCCGTTTCGTCGCGCTCCGCCGCCCAGGTGCCGCCGGGTTTTCCGTCTTCAGGAACCGGGATGCCCAGGATCTTCATCCTGCCCTCCAGATCGGAGGATCCGGTCCCCAGCGGCATGCCCTTCTCGGATCCGGCCGGAAAGCCCGGCTCGATCGCCCGCGCCACGAACGGCGCCGCGACGACATCGGCGGCGTCCTCAGTGCCCGCAAACTCCGTCTGCAGCACTTGGCGAAGCGCCGCGAACTCTTGCGTCTCGTCGCCGAGACTGGCCGGCGCGATCATGAACACGGACAATAGGCCGAGACCGCCCAACACCATGTCGCCGGCCCGCCGCGATCGGCCGCGACCGTCCTGCGCCCCTTCCCGGGGCGGGCGTCTTGCCGCGTTGTCCATGGCCCCTCCGCTCTCCCCTCGGCTCGCGTCGTCACCCCACCTCGCCGGTGACAATCATACAGGGCTTTCCCAGGGCGACCAAAGCTTCAGGCAACGCGGCCCGAGCCCGGCGCAGGGCGTCCCGCACGGTTGCGGCGGAAGGCACGGAACAGCTCTCCGAGAACGACGAAACCCCCGGGTTTCCCCGGGGGTTTCGATGGTGGGCGCGGCTGGGATTGAACCAGCGACCCCTGCGATGTCAACACAGTGCTCTCCCGCTGAGCTACGCGCCCTTCTTGCCTGCTCGGGATACCGCCCAGGGGCATCCCCCGCCGGCGAGAGCGGGAGGTATCACCGTTGGACGCGGATGACAAGTCCAAGAACGCGCTTCCCGGCCCCTCCTCCGACGGTATCGTGGCACGGCCATTGCTTAGCGTTTCTACCGGAGAGAGGAGAGCGTTTCGCGATGGCAATGAAGGGAACGAGGTTCGGGTCGACGCGCCCTTCTTGGCGGGCGAGGCTGCTTGCCCTGATGCTGGCGGTGGCGGTCTGCGCCGCCGCGCCCGCCGCCCTGGCGAGCGGGGGCGAGCCGGCGGATGGCGAGGCGAGCCCGCCGCTCTTGTGCGAGACCGCGATCAAGGCGGCGGAGCGGATCCGCCAACTCCCGCTGCATCTGCTGCAGGCCATCGCCTTCACCGAATCCGGCAAGATGAGCGCGGCGCACGGCCACCGCATCGCCTGGCCCTGGACCGTGATGGCCGAGGGCGAGGGCCGCTACTACCCCAGCAAGCAGGCCGCGATCGACGCCGTCCGCGCGCTTCAGGCGCGCGGCGTCGGCAACATCGACGTCGGCTGCATGCAGGTGAATCTGCACTATCACGGGAAAGCCTTCGCCAGCCTGGAGGAGGCGTTCGACCCGGTCCACAATGTCGCCTACGCGACCGAGTTCCTCTTGAAGCTGCGCCGCGACAGCAATTCCTGGACCCGCGCCATCAAGCAGTATCATTCGCGCGAGCGCGCCCGCCAGCTCGCCTATCGCGCGCGGGTCTATGAGGAATGGCAAGCGCTGAAGCACGGGCGCACCATCGTCGCCGAGCAGGCGAGACCGGCCGCCGATGGACCCCGCACCACCGCCGACACCGCCGCCGGCCGCCACTGGCCACCGCGCAGCTATGCCGAGCAGAAGCGCCTGCAATCCGCCCTCAGGGCGCGGCTACTCTCGGCGCAGCCCTAATTCCCGGCGCCCCCCACACATTTCCCAGCGTGGTCAGTTGCGCCGGGCCCAGCTTTCGGTGTCTATTCCGCAAAGGGACCGGGTTTCAGGCAGGCAAGCGCGGAGCAGGCAGGTGGGGAGCGTCGAAGCGCGCCCGAAGCGGATCGAGGTAGGCCGGCTTCTGCCCGGCGCGCTTTCGCTTCTCGCCGGCCTCCTCGCCGGCGCGGGCGCGCTGCTTTATCCGGTCGACGGGGCGCTCACCGGCCGGGCGGCGGTCGCCGCCGCGGCCCTGCTCGCCGCCGGGGCGGGCCTCTGGCACATGGCGGCGATCCTGCGCGCGAGCCCGCGCGCCGACACCTCCGACCCGAGCGGCGCGGAACAGGTGCTCGGCCGCGAAACGATCTACAGCGCCATGGCGAACGCCTCGCTCGGCCTCATCGTCTACGATGCGGAAGACCGTCTGATCTTCGCCACACCCTATATCCGCGAGCGATTCGCCGCGCTCTCCGATCCGCAGGCGACCGCCGGCAAGAGTTTCGCCGCGCTCGTCACCGAGACCGCCCACCAGGGGCTCTTCAAGCCGCCGCCGGGACAGACCGTGGAGGAGTTCCTCGCTCGGCTCATCGCCTGGCACGAGGCGCCGGACCAGCCGTTCGACGTCGCGCTCAGCGACGGGCGGACGGTGCGCTTCACCGACCTGCGACTCGAGAACGGCTGGACCGTCGGACTACGTCAGGATGTCAGCGAGGCGAAGCGCACGGAGCGCGAGCTGACCGAGAGCCGCACGCGCCTGCGCGAGATGGCGTCCGCGGCCGCCGACTGGTTCTGGGAAACGGACGCCGAGGGCCGCTACACCTATTTCTCGCGCGATTTCAGTCCGCTGTTTCGGGTCGCCACGGCGGAGCTCATCGGCCTGCGCCGGATCGACCTGATCCGCGACCGGAACGCGCCGGAGGTGCGCGCACATCTGGCCGATCTTGAGGCGCGCCGGCCGTTCCGGAACTTCCGCTTCGAGGCGACCTTCCCGACCGGCACCAAACGGACCCTCTCGGTCAGCGGCCAGCCGATCCTCGACGAGGACGGCATCTTCCAGGGATATCGCGGCGCGACCCAGGACCTGACCGACGAGTTGCGGGCGGAGCGGGCGGCCGAAGCGGCGGAGAGCCGACTCGCATCCGCGATCGAGGCGATGAACGCCGCGATCGAGCTCTACGACAAGGATAATCATCTCGTCCTCTTCAACAGCCGCATGATCGAACTCTACAGCCCCGTCGCGGTCGAGATCGCCAAGGGCGCCGGCTACGAGGCGATCACGGCGCGGATCGTCGAGGCCGGGTTGATCGAGCAGGCGGTGGGGCGCGAGGAGGAATGGCTCGAGGCCGACATCGCCCGGCACCGTGCGGGCGACGGCGCGCGCGACCTGCGGCAGGTGGGCGACACATGGTTGCAGGTCCGCGCCCACCGGCTGCCCGACGGCGGGCGGTTGGTGATCCAGACCGACGTGACGGTGATGCAGGCCCACGCCCAGCGCGCGCAGGCGCAGTCGAGCCTGCTGATGAGCACCTTCAACGCGATGATCCAGGCGATCGCCGTGTTCGACCGGGACCTGCGTCTGCGCGCCTGCAACAAGCGGCTGATCGACCTGTTCGATCTGCCGCCCGACTTGGCCGAGCCGGGCACGCCGATCGAATCGCTCATCCGACGCAATTTCGAGCGCGGCTGGCTGCCGGTGGCGGCCGAGGACCTGGAGGACAAGGTCCGCGACCGGCTTGCGATCTACCGGGCCCGGGCGTTCCACCGCGAGGAACTGCATCCGAGCGACGGCCGCGTCATCGAGATGCAGCTCCACCCCGACGACCAGGGCGGCATGGTGGTGACCTATACCGACATCACCAAGCGCCGGACGGCGGAGCGGGCGTTGCTGAAGGCCAAGGAGGAGGCCGAGATCGCGAACCATGCGAAGTCGCAGTTCCTGGCCAGCATGACGCACGAGCTGCGCACGCCGCTCAACGCGATCATCGGCTTCGCGGAGGTGCTGCGCGAGGAGATCTACGGGCCGCTCGGCACCCGACAGTATCGTGAGTTCGCGAACGACATCTTCGAGGGGGGCCAGCACCTGCTCTCGATGATCAACGACATCCTGGATCTCTCGAAGATAGAGGCCGGCCGGCGCGAATTGGTCAACGAATCGGTCGCGCTCCCGAGCCTGGTCGAGTCGGTGGTTCGAATGGTCCGCCAGCGCGCCTCGGAGGCCGGCGTGCGGCTCGAACGGGAGATTCCAGACGACCTGCCTCTGATCCACGCCGAGGACAAGTCGGTCCGCCAGATGCTGATCAACCTGGTGTCGAACGCGATCAAGTTCACGCCGAAGGGCGGCCGGGCCGTGCTGCGCGCGGCGCTGGAGCCGGACGGCGGGCTCACCCTCTCGGTCGCGGACAATGGCATCGGAATGGCCTCGCACGACATTCCGATCGCACTCGCCCCCTTCCAGCAAATCGATTCCGCCCTGTCCCGGCGCTACCAGGGCACCGGCCTCGGCCTGCCGCTGGTCAACAGCCTGATCGAGTTGCATGGCGGCCGGCTGGAGATCGACAGCGCCCCCGACGAGGGGACGACGATGACGCTCCACTTCCCCGCCGAACGCGTGCTGGGACCGGACCGAACGCAGGTCTCGGAGCGGGGCAAATGACTCTCGACCCCGCACGCCTGCGCGCGCAAACCCCGGGCTGCGCGAGCGTGATCCACCTGAACAACGCCGGCGCCGCCCTGCCGTCGGAACCGGTGCTGCGCGCGGTGCAGGATCACCTCGCCCTGGAGGCGCGGATCGGCGGCTACGAGGCGCAGGCGCAGGCGGCCGAGGCGATCGAGCGCTTCTATCCCAGTGCCGCCGCCGCGGTCGGCGGCCGCCCGGAGGAGATCGCCTATGTCGAGAACGCGACTCGGGCCTGGGACATGGTCTTCTACGCGTTCGACTGGCGGCCGGGAGACCGCATCCTGACCGCTCGATCCGACTACAACTCGAACATGATCGCCTATCGGCAGGTGGAGAGGCGCTTCGGGGTCGAACTCGTCCTCATCCCGGACGATCCGTCGGGCGCGATCGACCTCGACGCGCTGGCGGCGGCCGTCGACCGGGGCGCCCGATTGATCGCGCTTACCCATCTGCCGACGAACGACGGGCTGATCAATCCGGCCGAGGCGGTCGGCGCCATCGCGCGCGATGCGGGCGTGCCGTTCCTGCTCGACGCCTGCCAGTCGGTGGGGCACGTGCCGGTCGATGTCGGCGCGATCGGCTGCACGATGCTGTCGGCGACCGGTCGCAAGTATCTGCGCGGCCCACGCGGGACCGGTTTCCTATGGGTGCGCCAGGACTGGATCGACCGGTTGGAGCCGCCGTTCCTCGACACTCGGGCGGCGCAGTGGATCGCAGTCGAGGAGTACGTCATCCGGCCCGACGCCCGCCGTTTCGAGACCTGGGAGTTCTACGTCGCCGGCAAGATCGGCCTCGCCCATGCGCTCGACGAGTTGCAGGCGCTCGGGATCGAAGCGGTCTGGGAGCGGATCGACATGCTGGCGCGCCGCCTGCGCCGGGCGCTGGCCGCCGTCCCCGGCGTCAGCGTGCATGACCGCGGCACGCGCCAGAGCGGAATCGTCACCTTCACCAAGGCGGGCGAGACCGCGGACGAAACCCGCGCGCGGCTCACGGCGGCGGGGATCAATTGTTCGCTCTCGACGGTCCAGTTGACGCGGACCGATCTGATCGGCTCCGGGACCGACGTGGTGGTTCGCGCCTCGGTCCATGCCTACAACACGGAAGAGGAGATCGACCGCGCCGCCGCCATCGTCTCGGACGGTGCCGCGGGCTGAGGTCTGCGCGACAGAGAAATCCGATATGGCCGGTCCGGGCCGCCGCCGAGCGTCAGACGGCTTCCGTCGTCCGCCGCTCGTCGATCGCTTGGCGCAGGATCTGCACTGCCGATGACAGGAAGAGACCCGCCATCGCAGCAGCCACCGCGAGGTCCGGCCAGGCCGTCCCGCTCACCCAGACGCCGACGGCGGCCGCCATCACCGCGAGATTGCCGATCGCGTCGTTGCGCGAGCACAGCCAGACCGAACGGACGTTCGAATCACCGTCCTTGTAGCGGATCAGCAGCATCACGCTCGCGAGATTCGCGGCCAGCGCCAGGAACCCGACCGCCCCCATGACTTCGGCCCGCGGCGCTTCGAGCACGAGGACGCTGTAGAGCGTCGCGCCGAGGACCCACAGGCCCATCGCCGCGAGCGTCATCCCCTTGAACAGCGCCGCGTTGGCGCGCGCCTTGAGCGAGGCGCCGATCACCGCCAGCGACAGACCGTACGTCATGGTGTCGCCCAGGAAATCCAACGCATCGGCCTGGAGCGCCTGCGAGCCGGAAAGGTGACCCGCCGCCATCTCGACCGTGAACATGGCCGCGTTGATCGCGATGACGAGCCAGAGCCGCCGCTTGTAGTCCGGCGACACGCCGTCGAACCGCGCGTTCGAGCCGCAACATCCGCCACTCATGATCTCGCCGTCGCTCCTCTTGCGCGCCTCGGGTACGGCCCTAACCTAATATCTATAGCGACTATAGGTTCAAGAGGGTCCGCACGATGTTTTCGATCGGCGAGCTGTCGCGGCACACCGGCGTCAAGGTTCCGACCATCCGCTACTACGAACGGATGGGGCTGGTGGACCCGCCGGCCCGCACGGCAGGCAATCAGCGTCGCTACGGCGACGCGCAACGGGAGCGGCTGGCGTTCATCCGCCATGCCCGCGATCTGGGTCTCTCGCTGGAGGCGGTAAGGGAGTTGCTGGCGCTCAGCGCCCATCCCGACCGGCCATGCGACAGGATCGACCGGATCGCGCGCAGCCACTTGGCCGACATACGCGAGAAGATCGCCCGGCTGCGCGCGCTTGAGCGCGAGTTGGACCGTATCCTATCGGCCTGCGACGCCGGCAACAGCGTCAGCGACTGCCAGGTACTGCGCGCGCTGGGCAATCACAGCCTGTGCGCCGACGAACACTAGCGCAAACGGACCGCGGGCGGCCGGCTCACGCCGTGCCGCCCGCGAACCCCGTTGACGATCGGCGCGAACGCCTCAGCCCCGGACCTGCTGCAGGAACCGTTCGACCTCCTGCTTCAGGCTCGATGCCTGTTCGGAAAGGCCGTTCGCCGCGCCGAGGACCTGCGAGGAGGCCGCGCCCGCCTCCTGGGAGGCCTGGCTGACGTTGGCGATGCTCGTCGTGACCTCCGCCGTGCCCTCGGAGGCCTGCTCCACATTGCGGGCGATTTCAGAGGTCGCCGAGCCCTGCTGCTCGACCGCCGAGGAGATGGCGCTGGAGATCTTCTCGATCTGGCTGATGGTCTCCAGGATCTTGCTGACGGTCTCCACCGATGCCTGCGTCTTGCTCTGCACGCTGTCGATCTGGGCGGATATCTTGCCGGTCGCCTCCGCGGTCTGGGTGGCGAGCGACTTCACCTCCGTGGCGACGACCGCGAAGCCCTTGCCGGCCTCGCCGGCGCGGGCCGCCTCGATCGTGGCATTGAGGGCCAGCAGGTTCGTCTGATCGGCGATATCGGTGATCAGCTTCACCACGTCGCCGATCGACTGCGCCTCCGCCACGAGTTCCTGAATCGTGTCGTTGGTGCGGTTCGCCTCGGTGACCGCCACCTTGGCCACCTCGGCGGATTCCGTGACCTGACGCGTGATCTCGCCGATCGAGGAGGTGAGTTCCTCCGCAGCCGAGGCGACCGTCCGCACATTGGCCGCCGCCTGCTCGGCCGCCGCCGCCACGGTGGTTGACTGGGTGCTGGTCTCCTCCGAGATGGTCGCCATCGACTGGGCCGAGGATTGAAGCTCCGTCGAAGCGGCCGAGACGCCCTCGACGATGTCTCCGACACTCTTCTCGAAGGAGTCCGCGAGGTCGTGTCGCGACTGTTTCTCGCGCTCGGCCGCCTCCTCGTCCTTGCGCTTCTGATCGGCCCGCATCGCCTCCTGCTCCTTGCGCAGGCGCTCGGCCTCGATGGCGTTCTCCTTGAAGGTCAGGACGGATCCCGCCATCTGGCCGATCTCGTCGGTGCGCGTCGTGCCCGGGACCTCGACCTCCAGATCGTTCTCCGCGAGCCGCCGCATCGCCGTGGTGAGCTGACCGACCGGCCGCACGACACGAGCGACGATGACCCAGAAGGCCAACGCCGCGACCACGAGGGCCAGCACCAGCACGGCGACGGAGATCCCGAGCATGACCGTGCTTTGCAGGGAATCCCGATCCGCCGCGGTGCGCGTCTGCTCGCCGGCGATCCGCGCCAGCGCCAGCAGTTCGTCGATCGCGGCCGTCGCCGACGCGATCCATTCCTTGGCCGAGATCGGATAGGGCTTCTCATTCGTCGCGGCGAAATAGATCTCCTGGCGCGTCGCCTCGAAGGTCTCGAAGAACACGTCGCGGACCCGATCGGTCTGCGCGACGACAGCCTGCGGCGCCCGGCCGGACTCGACATAGACGAGAATGCGCGACCAGGCCTCCTCCAGATGGCCGCGGAACTTGGAGAGCTTCTCCAGCGCTTCGGAGTCGGCAACCTTGCCCGAGTCGATCAACGCACCGATGACGGCACGCTCGCGCCCCGCATATTCGCTCGTGACCCAGACATTGTGTCGGAACAGGCGCAGTTCGGCCAAACGGCTTTCGACGCTGTCCGGCACGTAGGCGGCCCGTTCGCGCAGTTGCTGGGAATACATGATGAGCCGCGTGGCGGTGGGCACCCAGCTCGCGGCGACGGCGCCGTCGCGCGCGTCCTTCGGCCGCGCGAGCGCGGCATCGACCTTCGTGCGCAGGAGCTGCAGCGCCTGGAACCGGTCGCGTGCCTGCTCCAGCATCTCCGCCTTCCCGGCGAAGGACGAGGCCTTCTCGATACGCGCGAGCGCCTCAGCGAACGCTTCATCCGCCGTCTTGCGGCGGTCCATGATCGCGGCGAGCCGGGCGTCGTCCGCCGGATCGGCCGCGGCCAGCGCCGCGTTCGTCACGCCGCGCTCCACCGCCCAGTTGCCGGCGCTGTCGAGCAGCAGTCCGGCGGAGACCGTGGACTCCACGATCCGGTTGGAATCGCGCGTGGTGGTATAGGCGGAAACCGTCTCCAGGATCGAGAAGGCCGCCACCGCGGCGACGAGAAGCGCAGTGATCCCGACCAGCAATCGCGCCACGGTAAAGCGGGTGGTTCTTTGTTCCGAACGCATGGCATGTCTCCCAGAAAGGCAATGCGGGACGAAAAGGAAAATGTAACGTTACCCAGTTCCAGTTTTCTGCATGGTTTTTAAAAAAACCTTAAAAACTTTAAGCTTATTTTTTCTTATCTCTTTTCTATTCGTCCAGTAACGGTAGTATCACTACTACACGCATAAGAGGCGTATTTCGTTTCCTTCCCGCATCGCTCCCAGGCGCAGACCGTGCGCATGCATCATATGCCGATGCGGCTGCCGCCGACCGAAAAGCTGGGAGAGGTTCTGTCGCCGCGAGCACAGGCCGCTACGTGGCGCCACGGCGCTCGTAGAGCCCTTCCACCAGGTCCGCGAAGCGCAGCGCGGCCGGCGAGACGGCGGTCGGCGCGCGGTGCAGGTCGACCGAGACCGGCGGCAGCGGTGGAAGGCCGAGCCGCTCACCCACATCGACGCACCCATCGGGCACCGAGCGCGCGGCCTTCACCGTGACCGCCAGGCCGGATAGCAGCGCGCCATTCGTCCCCGCCGGGCTCTGGCTCGTATAGCGCACCTGCCAGCGCCGGCCGGCGCGGGTCAGGGCCTCGACCGCCCGGGCGCGGTGGACGCACCCTTCCGGATTGCAGGCGAGCGGCACCGGCGCCTCCGGCGGGCTGGTGAAATCCGGACGCGCGGCCCAGACCAGCGGCTCGGTCTGCATCTCCTCGCCGCCGGGCTCCGGCCCGTGGCGCACGACGAGGGCGAGGTCGAGCAGCCCATCCCGCAGCTGACGCAACAGCACGGTCGAGACGTCGCAGGCGATCTCCACCCGCTCGTCCGGATAGTCGGCATGAAAGGCGCGCAGCAGCCGCGGCAGGTAGCGTTCCGCCTGCTCGTCCGTGATGCCGAAACGCAGGGCCGGCGTCACCTGGCTCTCGCCGACCGCGGTGCGCGCGATCTCGTCCATATGCAGCATGCGCCGCGCGTAGGGCAGCAGCGTGCCGCCCGCTTCCGTCAGCCGCACGGAGCGGCTGGTGCGGTCGAAAAGGCGGGTGTCGAGCTGCTCCTCCAGCCGGCGGATCTGCGCGCTGACCGCCGACTGCGTCCGATTGAGCGCGTTGGCCGCGGCGGAGAAGCCGCCCGTCTCCGCCACCGCAACGAAGGCCTTCAGATGATCGAAATCCATGGCGTTGATCTATAACAAATCGCGATAGAACCGACCATAACAATTCGTTTCAATTCTGATTGCGGGCGCCGTATGTCTTGCTCATGGCCCTCCCTGGAGGAGGCCGCGAATGATCCATCAAGCAATACGAGGAACGTCGAACGATGCCCGATTCCCTTCCCCACCAAGGAGAAGCGGCTCCCCACCAAGGCGAAGCGGCCGAGGAAACCGCCGAGCCTCCGCAATCCGCCCCTCCGCAGTCCGCCAAGGCCCCCGACCCGGCGACGCGCCGGCTGATCGACACCGATCGCTATGCGATCGACGCGCCGGAAAGCCGGGCCGGGACGTCTCTGGTCGAGGAGGCGCGCCGGGCGCTGGAGGAGGAAGGCTGCGTCGTACTGCGCGACTTCGTGCGGCCCGAGGCGCTGGCGCGGATGACGGCGGAGGGCCGGGCGCGCGCGGGCCGTGCGCATTACAACCGCACCCGCACCAACCCCTATAGCAGCGACGACGACCCCTCCCTCCCGGCCGACCATCCGGCGCGCACCTTCCTGGAACGCACCAACGGCTTCGTCGCCGGCGACCTGCTGGAGCCGGAGACGGAGATCCGCCGTCTCTATCACGACCCGGCGCTCAGGCAGTTCATCGCGCGCTGCATGGGGGTGGAGACGCTCTACGAATATGCCGACCCGCTGGCCGGGCTCGTGATCAACGTGCTCAAGCCCGGCTGCCAGCATCCCTGGCACTTCGACAACAACGATTTCATCGTCACCCTGCTGACCCAGAAGGCGGACGGTGGCGGCGCGTTCGAATACTGCCCCAACCTGCGCGAACCGGACGACCAGAACATCCCGGGCGTCAAGGCGGTGCTGGGCGGCACGCGCGCGCCGGTGAAGCGCCTCGACCTGCAGGCCGGCGATCTGCAGATCTTCTACGGCCGCAACTCGCTGCACCGGGTGACCCGGATCGAGGGCGCGCGCGAACGCCACACGGTGATCCTGGGCTATGCCGAGGAGCCCGGCCAGATCGCCGGCGCGGCGCGCACCAAGCGCCTGTTCGGCCGCGTCAGCGACGCGCACCTGGAAGCGGATGCCCGCGGGCGCACCCGCGACGCCGCCTGACCCTCCCTTTCATCGAACACATGCTAAGGACGCGAGCCATGGACACCCCCTTCTTCACCCCGGACCGGCACAGCGAGGTGCCGGACGAACTCTCCAAGGAACTGCCCGGAGACCGGGACAACCTGACCGGCGTCAGCGACTGCATGCCGGGCGGCTTCGATCCCGTGCGAATGCGCGCCGAGCGGCTGGCCCGAACCCGCGCCATGATGGCGGAGAAGGGCATCGACGCGATCGTGCTGTTCGATCCCTATAACCAGCGATACGCCACCGGCTCGCGCAACATGTTCGGCTACTTCCTGCGCAACTCGACGCGCTATGTCTACGTACCCGCGCAGGGCCCGGTGATCCTGTTCGAATATCCGGGCTCGGCCCACGTCTCGACCTGGCTGGAGACGATCGATGACAGCCGGACGTCGAAGGTCGTCTGGTCGGCGGTCAACAGCCGCGACACCAAGGTCGCCAAACCGTTCGCGGAGGAGGTGGCGAGCCTCGCGCGCGAGCATGCGGGCAAGCCCGCCGTCACCATCGGCCTCGACCGCTGCAGCCATCTCCACGCGCTGGCGCTGGAGGAGGAAGGGGCCACGGTCCGCGATGTGATGCAAGACATGCTCTATACTCGACGCCTCAAGACACGGGACGAGGTCGCCTGCCTCAAGATCTCGATGGGCGCGACGGAGGCCGCGGTCGCGGCCGTCGAGCGCGCGATCAAACCCGGCATCAGCGAGAACGAGCTGTTCGGCGAGATGTACGGCGAGGTCATCAAACAGGGCGGCGAGTTCATCGAGACCCGCCTCTTGAATTCCGGCCCGCGCACCAATCCCTGGTTCAACGAGGCCGGGACGCGCACCGTGCGGCCGGGCGATCTGGTCTGCCTCGACAGCGATACGATCGGCAACAACGGCTACTATTCCGACTTCTCGCGCACCTTCTTCTGTGGACCGGGCCGGCCGAGCGGCTATCAGAAGAGCCTCTACGCCATGGCCTGGGAGCAGGTGCAGCACAACATCGCGGCCCTCAAGCCCGGCATGACCTACCGCGAGCTGGCCGAGCGCGCCTGGAAGATCCCGGAGCGCTTCTACGACCGGCGCTACCCCTCGATCATCCACGGGGTGGGCATGCATGGCGAGACGCCGCTGGTCGCCCACTGGGGCAACTTCGACAAGTTCTCCACCGACGACGTGCTGGAGCCGGGCCTCACCGTCTCGGTCGAGAGCTATATCGGCGAGGTCGGCGGTACCGACGGCGTGAAGCTGGAGGAAGAGGTGCTGATCACCGAGGAGGGCGCGGAGCTGATCTCGCGCTACCCCTGCGACGAGCAACTGCTGGAACGGGTGGTCTAAGACCCGCCGCGGGGTGGCCGGATCAGGTCCGGCCATGACGGGACTGGAAGCAGATCCGAACGTCGTCCCCGGGCGTGACCCGGGGATCTCTTCGCGGGTCGGCGCTACCCGCCGGTGCTGACCCGCCGCACGCTGACGTCGACCGACATCCCGTCGCCGACGTCGGGGGGGCCGTAGAAGCTGCCCTCGATCGGCTTCACCTGCTCGGGCGTGCGGCCGACGCCGATGCGGATCAGGTTGCTGCCGCCGTAGCGCCCGTTGGTCGGGTCGAATTCCGACCAGCCGGAGCCGGGAATGTAGATCTGGCACCAGGCGTGGGTGGTGCCGGCGCCGACGGTGCCGTTCTCCACCCCGCCGTCGAGGGCGGGATCGTAAAGATAGCCGGTGACGAACCGCGCCGCCATGCCGAGCGAGCGCACCGCCTCCATCATCAGCAGCGCGAAGTCGCGGCACGACCCGCTGCCCATGCGCAGGGTCTCGTCGGCGGTCTGCACGCCGTGCTCGTCCCGGCGGTTGTAGGCGAAGTCGCGCTTGATGGCCGCGTTCATCGCGCGCAGCCCCTCGGCCGTGTCCATTCGCCCCTTGTCGTCGAGGAAACTGCGCGCCCAGTTGGCCACCCGCTTCTGCGGATCGCCGGTATGGCGCATCATGTCGGCGAGCAGGTCGGGCTGCTCCTCCGGCGCGTAGACGAAGGGGGTGGTCTGGGCGTAATCCTCGATCCGGAAGTCCGGCTCGGACAGACCGTAATGGTCGATCGTGATCTCGCTCTCGACGCGCAGCCGGTCGCTCTCCGCCTCGAAGGTGGCGATCGCGACCGAATTGCCGAACGGGTCGTGCAGCCAGCGCAGTGCCGGCTTCGGCGTGATCTTCAGGGTCGCGCTGACGAGCCGCAGATCGTGGCTGTCGCGCGGACGCACCAGCAGGCGATGCTCGGCGAAACGCACCGGCTGCTTGTAGCGATAGTCGGTGACGTGGGTAATCGAAAGACGGGGCATTTCGTGTTCATCGGGCGGCCGGCTCGGCGTTCACGCGCCGCTCACCGCCCATTCCTTCCATTCCTTCGGCGTGCGTTCGCTTTCCGCGTCGGCCGCGTCGGCATAGACATCCATATGCGTCATCCGCGCCGGTCCGAAGATCGACGCGAAGCTGACGTCGGCGGCATCGCGCCCGACCCCGATCCGCACCAGCCCGCCGGTGGAGGCCTGATGGGTCGGGTCGAAAAGATACCAGCGATCCCCGAGCTTCGCCTCGAAGACCGCGTGGAAATCGCGCGGCCAGAGATCGTACGCGTAGGCGCTCACGAACCGCGCCGGGATGTTCAGCGCCCGGCAGAAGGCGATCCCCAGATGCGCGAAGTCGCGACAGACTCCCGCCCGCGAGGTCGCGGTGTCGAACGCGCTCGTCAGCGGCGTCGTCGTGCCCACCAGATAGTCCACATTGTGGTGAATCCAATCAGAAATCGCCGCCGGCCGGGCGAATCCGAAAGGCAGGCGCCCGAACTCGCGATAGGCGAGCCGCATCAGCAGATCCGACTGACAGTAGCGGCTGGGCACGACATAGGGAAAATCGGCGAGCGGCAGATCGGCCGGCGAGTGCCCGGGCAACTCCGCGGGATCGACGACGTCCGGCGAAGTCGTGACCGTGGCGTGGTAGCGCACGCTGAGCTGCGGGCCCGAAACATTGACCCGGTGGTAGCGCGTGCCCGTCGTCGGCTCGATGAAGACCTCGACATACATGTCGGGCTCGACCGTGAAGGCCTCGTACTCGATCCGCTGCATGGGCATGAGCGCCGGCGTCACGTTGAAGACGAACACGGAGGGGCTCGGCACCGCATATTCGAGCGTGCAGCCGACGCTGTATTTCATGGACGGCCCCTCCTTGCCGGCGCTTGGCGCCGCCGGCTGCGCTCTCCGCTCAGCCCCAGAGCGCAGGCTCCGGCGGCTGGATGGTACTGCCCTCGAAACGCAGCGCCGGCTCGCGATCCTGCGCCAGAAGCAGCGGCCCGTCGAGATCGACCACCTTCGCCCCCTGCCCGACCAGCACCGCCGGTGCCATGGCGAGCGAGGTGGCCAACATGCAGCCGACCATGATCTCGAGGCCCGCGGTCTCGGCCGCCGTCTTCAGCGCCAGCGCTTCCGTGATGCCGCCCGTCTTGTCGAGCTTGATGTTGATCATGTCGTAGCGCCCGACCAGCTTGTCGAGCCCTTCGCTGTCATGCGCGCTCTCGTCGGCGCACAGCGTCACCGGATGGTCGATGTTGGCCAGCATCGCGTCGGCATCCGCCGGCAGCGGCTGTTCGATCATCTCGACGCCGAGCGCGGCGAGCTTCGCGGCGTAGGGCTCGACCATCTCCGGCTGCCAGCCCTCGTTCGCGTCGACGATCAGGCGGGTGCGGGGCGCCGCCTGCTTGACCGCGGCGACGCGCTCCAGATCCCCCTCGCCGGTCAACTTCAGCTTGAAGAGCGGGCGCTCGGCATTCGCCCGCGCCTTTTCGGCCATCTTCTCCGGCGTGTCGAGGGACAGCGTGTAGGCGGTCACCACCGGCGCTGGCGCCTTTGTCAGGCCCAGGATCTCCCAGGCCGGCTTGCCCGCGCGCTTCGCCTCGAGATCAACCATCGCGCAATCGATCGCGTTGCGCGCGGCGCCGGCCGGCAGCAGTTCCTGCAGCCCCGCCCGGTCGAGCCCCTCCTCGACCGCCTTGCGCACGCTCTCGATCTCGCCTTCGACGCTCGCCAGGCTCTCGCCGTAGCGGGCGTAGGGCACGCATTCGCCGCGCCCGATATGCTCACGCTGGGCGATGGTCACCAGGATCACGTCGGCGGTGGTCTTGGTCCCGCGCGAGATCGTGAAACCGCCCGCGATGGGCCAGGACTGCCGTTCGATGGAGAGCTTGTTGCCCCGGGTCAAAGCGCATCCACCAGCCGGTCGGCCCCCTGGCGGAAGGCATCGACGGTGGGAAGCCCCGTCTCCTTCTCGATCGCCTCCAGCACGGCGTCCTGCCGGCCCTTCTCCACTTTGGAGGTGTTGACGGAAACGCCGACCACGCGCGCATCCGGATTGACCATGCGGGCCATCTCCTCGTTGACGCGGATGCATTCCCTCAAATCCGGCAGCGGGAAGTCCGGCAAGCCGCGCAGATGGGTGCGCGTCGGCTCGTGGCACAGCACCATGGCGTCCGGCTGGCTGCCATGCAGCAGGCCGAGACTGACGCCCGCGAAGCTCGCATGGAACAGGCTGCCCTGCCCTTCCACCACGTCCCAGTGGTCGGCGTCGTTGTCAGGGCACAGCCATTCGGTCGCGCCCGAGATGAAGTCGGCGATCACCGCGTCGACCGAGACGCCGCCGCCGGCGATGAAGATGCCGGTCTGGCCGGTCGCCCGGAAGCTCGACTTGATACCCCGCTCCTGCATCGTCTTGTGGATCGCGAGCGAGGTGAACATCTTGCCGACCGAGCAGTCGCTGCCGACGGTCAGGAGACGCTTGCCCGGGCGCTTCGAGCCCTTGGCGACGTCGAAATCCTGCGTCGGGTGGCGCACGTCGAACAGCTGGCGGCCATGCTCCTCGGCGAGACTCCTGAGCGTCTCGATATCGGCCAGCCTGTTGTGCAGGCCGGAGGCGATGTCGTAGCCCATGGTGAGCGCGCGCTCCAGGCTGTCGCGCCAGTTCTGCGGGATCCTGCCGCCGCGGTTGGCGACGCCGACGACCAGCGTCTGGCAACCCGCCTCGCGCCCCGCTTCCAGGCTCATGTCCGGCAGGCCGAGATCGGCCTTGCAGCCCTCCAGCCGAAGCTGGCCCTTGCACCATTCCGGCCGCCATTTGGCGACGCCGTCGGCCACCTTGGCCGCCAGATCGTCCGGCGCGTCGCCCAGGAACATGAGATAGGGATTGCGGATGTCCATCGCGGGGTGCCCCTCGTCGTTATTCTGTCGCGGCCGGGACTATACAGAGGCCCGCCCGCCCTCACAATCGAGGGGCGTTTCCACCGCCCCGCCGGCCCGCGCGACGCTTTCCGCGGCCGAGAATCGCGCTATCGTCGCGCCGTCATGACCCTCGCCTATCCGGAGAGCTTCCCGCAGAGCCGGATCGCCGCCGCAATGGCCGCGACGCGCTTCGGCTATGGCGCGCGGCCGGGGGAGATCCCCTATATCGCGGACGATCCGGGCGGCTGGCTGCTTTCGCAGCTCGAAGGCGATGCCGTGCCCGACCCGCTCAAATCCTTGCCCAAGACGCCCGCGATCCTGCGCGCGACGCGCGAAGCGGAAGCCCAAGGCGGCGAGGCGCTGCGCCGCTACCGCCAGCAGGTCTGGATCGACCAGCATCGCGAGGCGGCGCAGACCATCCTGCTGGCCGTCAACGGCCCCGACCCGTTCCGCGAGCGACTCGTGCGGTTCTGGGGAGAGTTCTTCGGCGTCGGCCTCGCCCACCCCGTGACGGCGCCCTTCGCCCACGCCTTCGAGCGCGAGGTGATCCGCCCCAACCTGACCCGGCGCTTCTACGACATGATGCTGGCGGCCGTGCGGCACCCGGCGCTGATCCTGAAACACGACAACCACCGCTCGCTCGCCAAGCGCTCGCCGGCCGGGCGCGACCGGGTGGGCAATCTGGAAACCGGCCTTGCCCGCACCATCCTGGAGGATCTGACGATCGGCCCGGGCGGCGGCGAGCGCGGCCGCGAGGGCAGCAACTGGCGCGAGCCGGACGTGCTGGCGCTCGCCAACATGCTGACCGGCTGGACCGTGCGCGACGCCGCCGACGAGCCGGAGACCGCGCCGGCCGTCGAGCGCGCGCCGCTGCTGCCTTCGACCTTCCGTTTCGACGCGGACGTCCATGCGGAGGAGAGCAAGTATTTCCTCGGTCGCAACTACCCCGCCGCCGGCGTGCTGGAGGCGGAGGCGGCGCTGGATACGCTGACCCGCCTGCCGAACGTCGCCCGGCGACTCGCCCGGCTGATGGCGCGCGCGCTGGTCGCCGACGATCCGCCCGACGCGGTGGTCGAGGATCTGGCCGAGGGTTACGCGCAATATGGCGGCAGCCTGGGCAGCATGATCACCGCGCTTGCCGATTCCAACGCTGCCTTCGAGCCCGCCCTGCGCAAGGTGAAGCGGCCGGACGATCTGGTGATCTCGGTCTATCGCGCGCTCGCCATCCGTCCCGAACGCGGCGATGCGCTGCTGCGCGACATCGCGATGCTGGGGATGGGGGTCAAGGACTACGCAGCGCCGCTCTCGGTGCCGAGCGGCGCCAACCATTGGCTGGAGCCGGGGCGCTTCGCCGACCGGCTCGACTGGTGCGCGGCCACCGCCGTGCGCGCGCTGCAGACCGATCCGGGCGGGCCGGAGGCCGCGCTGGCGCTCGGCTTCGACGTGCTGGGCCCCAGGCTCGGCCCGCAGACCTTCCGGCGCCTCTCGGTCGCGCTCGACGCGGGCGAGAGCGCGGCGCTGCTCTTCGCCAGTCCGGAGTTCCAGACGCGATGACCGGGGGGCCGTCGATCACGCGCCGCACGGCGCTCCTGGGGCTCGCGGCCGGCACGGTGGGCCTTCCCGGCTTCGGCGTCTCGCGCCTGGCCTTCGCCCAAGCCGGCGGCGCGGGCGGCGAGCGACGGGCGCTCGTGCTGGTGCTGCTGCGCGGCGGGTTCGACGGGCTGTCGCTGATCCCGGTGCCGGGCGATCCGGACTATGCGAAGGCGCGCGGCTCCCTCGCCCTGCCGCCGCCGGGGGCGGCGCATGGCGCGATCGATCTCGACGGGCGCTTCGCGCTCCACCCCGCCGCGGCGAGCCTGCTGCCGGCCTGGCGCGCCGGGCGGCTCGCCATCGTGCCGGCGGCGGCCACGCCCTATCGCGGGACGAACGGTGCGATGGACCATCTGGCCGCCCAGCGCGTCTTCGCCGCCGGCACCGCCGACCCGGAGAGCCCGGCGGCGCGCTCCGGCTGGCTCAACCGCGCGCTGACGGCGAAGGGTGGCGGCGCGACGCCGGCGCTGGCGCTCGGCGCGGAGGGGCCGCCGGAGGTCCTGGCCGGCCCGGCGGCGGTCGAGGCCGCGCCGGCCGCCGTCCTCGGCCGGCCGGTGCCGGGCCTCCTGGAGAAGACGGCCGGGCTCTATCGCGACGACACGCTCTTCGCGCCGGCGCTCGCGGCGGCGGAGAAACGACGTGCCCTGCCGGCGGAAACGCTGGGCCTGGACCATGTGCAGAAAGCGCGCGCCGGGGCGCGTGGGCTTCTCGACCTGCCGGCGGCGGGATCGCTCGTCGCGGGTCGCATCGCGGAGGCCGAGGGGCCGGTCGCGGCGGTGATCGAAATCTCGGGCTTCGACACGCATTTCGGCGGCGGCGCGGACCGGCGCGCGGCGGCGCTCGCCGGCGGGCTGATGACGCTCGCGGGCGCGCTGGGCGAGGGGTTCGGCCGCACCATCATCGTGGCCGCGAGCGAGTTCGGCCGCACCGTCGCCCCCAACGCCTCGGGCGGCACCGACCATGGGCTGGCGGCGCCGATGCTCTGCCTCGGCGGGCCGGTGATCGGCGGCATCAAGGGGGGATGGCCGGGCCTCGCGGAGGCGAGCCGGGCCGCGAACGGCGGGGTCGCGCCGACGGTCGATGCCCGCGCGGTGCTGAAGCGCCTGCTGGCGGATCATTGGGGCCTGACGACGGCCCAGCTGGATGGCGAAATCTTCCCCGACGCGCGCGACGTCGCGCCGCTCAAGGGGCTGGTGCGCGAGAGGGGCTGAGGCGGGCGCCTACCGGGCCCCGTCTCCCCGGCCGCACGCGCCGATCAGCTCATCACGTAGTCGCGCAGCGCGTCGGCCTCGTGGCGCAGTTCCTTGATCTTGTGCTTCACCACGTCGCCGATCGAGATCACGCCCACCAGCTTTCCGGATTCGACGACCGGCATGTGGCGGAAGCGGCCCTCCGTCATCTTGCGCATGACGTTGTCGACCGTCTCGGAGCGGGTGCAGCTCTCGACCTCGGCCGTCATCAGGCTGTCGACACGCTGGCTCAGGACGGAGGCGCCGGCGGACGACAGGCCCCGCACGATATCGCGCTCGGAGAGGATGCCGACGACGGTGGTGTCGTTCTCGACGACGACCAGGGCGCCGACCTTGTTCTCCGACAGGATCCGGGACGCCTCGCCGATCGGCTGGTCGACGGTGACGGTCAGGATGTCCTTGCCCTTGCCCGAAAGTATGGATGCTACGCTCATCGACTTGTCACCTCCCTTCGCACGCGGGATCGGAGTGCCTCGCCGGTGCTCGCGCGGATCTCCCGCCCGCGTTCGACCCTATAGTATAGGCATGGTTCGCGCTTCCGCGAAACCGTCGCGTTACCCCCCTCGCTAGACGCACCGCGGCTGCGGCTGCCGCTCAGAAGCGGGAGCCGGGCTGCTCGAGGAACCCCGCCTCCTCGTCCGTGGTCTCGCGGCCGAGCACCGCGTTGCGGTGCGGAAAGCGTCCGAAGCGGCGGATGATGTCGCGGTGCTGGTGGGCGGATTGGCGCGCCGCCTCGATGCCGATCGTCTCGAACAGCGCGACCGCCCGATCCTGGTCCTCGATCGCTTCCGAATGCATGAAGGGCATGTAGAGGAACTGCTTGGCGGGCGCGCTCATCTGCTTGTCCGCGCCGTCGCGAATCGCCTGGTCGGCGAGTGCCAGCGCCTGATCGTCCGAAGCGAAGGCCCGGGGGTCGTCGCGATAGAGGTTGCGCGGGAACTGGTCGAGCGCGATCACGGCGGCCAGCATGCCGCCGGGCGCGCCGGCCCAGTGTGGCACGCCCCCGGTCGCGACCCGGGCGGCGAGCGTCCCGAACCGCTCCGAGACCGTCCGGTCGACGGTCGCGTCGCGACTGAACCACTGCTTCGGCGTCAGTTCTCCGAACCAGAAATCGAGCACCGCCTGCGCGTCGGCGTCCGGCCCCTCGACTCCGAGGATGTCCGGCGTCGAGCCGACCGGTCCCTCGTCCGGCGTATCCGGCGCGCTCTCCCGCGCGGCCGTCCCGCCGTCGCCGTCTTCCGCCATGCTGCGACCCCCTCCGTTTCGTGCCGGGAAGCGCCGCCGAGCCTAGGGCCCCCGGCGCCGTCCCGCAATCGCCGAGGGGCGCAGGAAAGCCTCGGAAAAAGACCGCCCGCGCGGTCTTGCACGCCAACAGGCGAAGCGCTATAAGCCGAGCCGCCGTCGGGACGAGACGACCCGCCCGCCGGCCGCATGATCGGAGCGTAGCTCAGCCTGGTAGAGCACTGTCTTCGGGAGGCAGGGGTCGTTGGTTCAAATCCAGCCGCTCCGACCATCGGAACCCCTTGGGAAACCAAGGGGTTTCGTGTTTCTGAGCCCCGAAGGCGGGACGCGGTGGCTCCGCCCCTGCTTTCGACAAAGCATTGGTTTCGCGCCGGTCGGTGTCGTAGAAGTCGGCCCATGGGACCTCCTTCCGGAAGCGCCGCGCCGGCGCCCGCCGTGCTGATCGTAGGCGCCGGGATCGCCGGGCTTGCCGCCGCCACCCTGCTCGGGCGCGCGGGCTGGTCGGTGCGCGTCGTGGAGCGCGATTCCGAGATGCGCGGCGGCGGCTTTCTCGTCTCGCTCTCGCACGACGCCTACCGCGCCGCGGACCGGCTCGGCGTGATCGACCCGTTGCGGGCGCGGGTGCATCACATCCGGCGCTCCAGCTATCACGATCCGCGCGGGCACCGCCTGCTCTCCCTCGACTACGAGAGGCTCTTCGGGCCGCTCGACGTGATCCAACCGATGCGGAACGATCTGGCCATCGCGCTGCTGGCGTGCCTGCCGGAGACCGTCCGGATCGACCGCGGGGTGGAGCCGACGCGGATCGCGCATCGGCCGGACGGGGCCGAGGTCAGCCTGAGCGACGGGACGGACGCCGCCTATGACGTGGTGATCGGGACCGACGGGGTCCATTCGGCGACGCGGCGCCTCGCCTTCGCCGACGTGCCGATCGCGCGGCATTCGCTCGGCCTGTTCTGCGCGGCCTATCGGCTTCCCAACGTGCTCGGCCTCGAGCGCGAGTTCCGCACCTATATGGAGCGCGATCGCTACATGGCGTGCTTCGCCACCGCGCCCGACGAGATCGGCGCCGTCTTCGTCTGGGCGGAGGCGGCCGACGCGCCCCCCGCCGACCCGGCCGCGCGCGCCTCGCTCCTGCGCGACGCCTTCCGGGGCGCGGCGCCCGAGACGAGCCAAGCCCTGGCCCACTGCCCCGACAGCCGCAGCTTCTACATGGACCGGCTGGAGCAGGTCGAGCTCGCCCGCTGGCACGAAGGGCGCGTGTGCCTCGTCGGCGACGCGGCGCATTGCCTGACGCTGTTCTCGGGCCGGGGGGCGGCCGCCGCCCTGGTGGGCGCGACCCGGCTTGCCGACCGGTTGATCGAGGCTCCGGACGACCCGACCGGCGCCTTCGCGCGCCACCAGGCCGACCAGAAGCCCAAGATCGACGCCATGCAACGGGCGACGCGCGAGGCGGTCAAATGGTACGTGCCGCGTTCGCGGGCGATCGAGACCATGCGCAACAGCGCCATGCGCGTCCTGCCCCGCCGCGTCTTCGAATCCTATTTCCAAGCGAAGTACCGAACGGTGTAGGAGCGGCGCGAGTCATGATCACCGTCACGCTCGACATCGAGGATCATCTGGGCGACGCCCCGGGTCCGCGGCGGCACCGCGCGAACACCGAGCGGCTCTTGGACGCACTCGCCGCGCGGGACGTGCGGGCCACATGCTTCATCGTCGGCGACCTGGTCGGGTCCGACGGCGCGCTGATCCGCCGCATCGCGAAGGCCGGCCACGAGATCGGGCTGCATTCCTTCGACCATCGGCCGCTCGCCGCCTATGACAGGGCGACGTTGCGCCGATCGACGGCCGACGCGCGGCACCGCCTGGAAGACTGCGCCGGCCGGCCCGTCATCGGCTATCGCGCGCCCAGTTTCTCGCTGACCCGCCGAACGCCCTGGGTGCCCGAGGAACTCCAGGCGATCGGGTTTCGCTATTCCTCCAGCGTGCTGCCGGCGGGCAGTCCGCTCTACGGCTATCCGGGCGCCCCGCGGGCGCCGTTCCGCTGGCCCTGCGGGCTCCTGGAACTGCCGGCGCCGGTCGGGCGGGTCGGGCCGCTGACGGTGCCCTATCTCGGCGGGATCTATTTCCGCTACCTGCCGCAATCCCTCATCCGCCGGCGGACGGAAGCGGCGGCGGACGGGCGGACCTGCCTGTGGTCCTATCTGCATCCCTACGACATCGACGCTGACGAACCCTTCACCCGCCCGCACGGCGCCCCGCTTTGGATGAGCCTGCTGCTCTGGTGGCGGCGCAGGGGCGCGCTCGCGCGCTTCGACCGGCTGCTGGCGGGGCACTTCGGCGCGCCGATCGGGAAACCCTTCGCCGAGCGGCTGGCGGACGGCGAGTTCGACGCGGCGCGTCCGCTGGCCTCAGACGATCTGGCGTGACACCCAGGGGCCCAGCCGGTCGGCGAGCGGCGCCGGCAGCCGCTTCCAGGCTTCGACGATCGGTTTCAGACGCGGGTTGTCGGGCCGCAGATCGGGCGCAGCCTTGTCGGCGACGAGCGCCACGCGGTAAGGCAGCGGCCCCGCCTCGAAGCCGAAATTGCGCTTGAAAGCGTAGGCGCCGGTGCCCTTGATGCTGCGCCCGAAATCGAAGCCCGGCACGCCCCGCGCCACGGCGCGCTCCATTAGGGCGGCGTAGAGCGCGGGATAGGCGCTCGCCGCGCCGGCCTCGCGCGAGCCGCCCGCGTGATAGGGCAGCGCCCAACCGGCATGGTAGAGCGTCAGCACGCTCGCGAGCGGCACACCGTCCTTCTCCGCCGTCAGGATTTCGCAATCCGCCCCGAAGCGCTCGACCAACGCCTCGGCGTAGCGTCGCGGGAAGACCGGGCTGCCGAGGCGCTGCACGCTGCGCCGGTAGAGCCGATAGAAGGTCGCGACATCGCGCCCCGCCACGACCGTCACGCCGGCGGCGCGGGCCTTGCGCACCTCGGCGCGCTGCTTGCGCGGGATGGCGCCGAGAACATCGTCGGCCCGCTCAGGCAGCGGCTTGCGGAAGCTCGCGTAGCTGTCGAGGACATGCCAGGGCGCCTCGTCGCCGGAGGCTGCCGCCCCGCCTGGGCCGTCCCCCGCGCGGATCTCCAGATAGCCGACGTTGCGGTCGCGCGCCCGTCGCAGCGCCTCCGCCAGGAGCGCGTCGGCCGTCTCCGCATCCAGGGTGAGCGGGCCCGCGACGCTCGCCAGCGGGGCGGAGATCAGGACGGGCCGGCCGACCGGCCGCCGCACCAGATGAAGCGGCAGGAGGCCCGCCGGTTCGCGGTCCTGCCAGGCGACGAGGCTCAGCTCCTCGAACCCGTAGCTCGCCGCCAGCACATCCGCCCAAGCGCGCCGGTGAAAGGGCTGGCTTGCCGGATGGGCGGCGACGAAGGCGTCCCACGCCGCCTCCCCGCCGGGCGCGAAGGGGGCGATTTTCATGGCCGCTCCCCCGGCGCCCGCTTCTCCAGGACCAACAGGTTGGAGGCGCCGAGAATCCGGCCGACCAGAGCGTCCGGATCCACGACCGGCGGCCGCGCCCGGCCGCGCGCGAAGGGCAGCGTGACGCCGGCCCGGCGCACCTGCAGGTCGTGGGCTTCCGCCGCCGCCGCGATCTGGTCGATCCGATGCAGATGTTGCGGGAAGTCCGGCAATCCGCGCAGCCGGTCCAGCGGCCGCAACGCCGCGTGCGCCGATCGGTGCAGCAGGCTGTCCGCCTTGCGCCACATGAGAACCAGCCGCCCGCCCGGCTTGAGACAGCGCGCGGCCTCCGCGAGGAAGGGCGCGCGGGCATCGCCCGTCTGCTGGTTGAAGAACTGGCAGTTGATCGCCTGGGCGAAGCTTTCGGCCGGAAACGGCAGGGCGAAGGCGTCGCCGCGCACAATCGAAAGCCCGTTCGCGCGCGCGTCGAGACAGGCCCGCGCATTGAAGTCGACGCCAACGACCGCCCTCGCCAGCGCTTGGCCCCCGGGCGGATCGCCCAGCATCAAGCCCGAGCCGCAGGCGATATCCAGCACAGCCCCCTCCGGCAGGTCCCCGGATCCGGCGAGGGCGTCGAGCACGACCGCCTGCTCGCGCCGGAAGAAGCGTCGGCTACGATAGCCGTTGGCCCCGGCATGCCGCCCGCCATAGACCCGACGCATGTCGGCGTAGAGCCGATCGACCGCGCGGTCCGCACGGCCCACGCCGTTGCCGGAGGAACGGTCGATCACCGGGCCCCTCCCTCCGTCGCGGCCAGCAGGGCCCAGGTCCCGCCGGCATAGACGACCGGGACGATAAGCAGCAGGGCGCGCACCAGCAGGCTCGCCGCCGCGGCGTCGGCGATCGGGACGCCTGCGAGCGTCAGCAGGGCGGTCAAGCCCGCCTCGCTCAACCCGATGCCGCCGATCGTCGGGATCGGCACCGCCAGCAGGAAATTGTACAAGACCCCGATCACCAGCAGCGCCCCCGGCGCCATTTCGATTCCGGCCGCCATCAGGACCGCGAACAACCCGCCGACATTGGCGCACCATTTGGCCAGCGTCACGCCCCCGGCGAGCGCATGGCTGATCCCGGGATAGACCCGCCGCGCCCACAGCCGCCCCTGCAGGGCGAGGCGGATGGCGCCGCGCAGCAGGCGTCCGGCGCCGGTGCGGTGCCGGCGTCCGCAGGCCGCGGCCGGCGTCAGGACAAGGCCCGGTCGCCGGAGCAGCAGGGCGCTCGTCAGCAGCACCGCCGCCGCGGCGAGCCCGAGCAGCACGGTCTCCCCCACCGCAAGGCGCGTGGTCCAGGCGCCGAGGCCGGTGATCACGACGACGACGGGCAACACCATGCCCGTCAGGACCAGGAGATCGAAGAGACGCTGCGCGACGACGGCGATCACGGCCGCGCCGGCGCGCAGCCCCAGCATCCGGTTCATCACCAGGATCCCGACCCCCTCGCCGAGGCGCGCCGGCAGGAAAGCCACGCCGAGAACGTAGAGGGCGTTCGCCGCGAAGGCGCGCCGCGCCGGGGGCCGCCCCGCCTGCGGACGATCGGCGAAGAGGCCGAGCCGAAGGCTCGCGAACACGCCCTCGAGCGTAAACAGAACCATCGCGCCCGCGAAGAACCAGGGCCCCTCCGCCTGGGCGAGCGCATCGCCCATCGCCTGCCAGTTCGCCCCCGCGACGACGGGCGCCAGCAGAAGCAGGCTGCCGAGCACCGAGACCGTCCACAGTGCGCGGTTGCGGGCGAAGCCGAAACGGCTGCGGGCGTCGCCGGAGTCCGCTTGCGTCATTCCGGGACACCATCCTCGCCGTCGGGGGCGATGAGCGTCGGATGGATCGCGTGGCGCGGCTGGCTCGCGATATCGAAGTTCAAGGCCGAGAACAGCGCCTGCGCGCCGAGGATGATCGGCAGCGCGGCCAGCATCACCGTCCCCGCCGTGGCGGCCTCGCCCGACGCCGCGGCGGCCATCCATTCCACGCCGCCGAACACCGCGCCGGCCAGGATCAGGGCCGGCCCCAGAACCCATTCGACGGAGGCGAGAGAGAAATCCCGCAGGAAATAGCAATAGACCAGGCGGCGCAGGAAATTCGAGCCGTGCCGGATCATCAGCGGCGCGATCATCCGATGGGGAACCAGATGGCTCGTCTCCGAGCCGTATCGCGCCGGCATCGGCTGATCGAGGACGACCGCCCGCAAGGTGCCGAGGCGGTAGAGCATCTCCGTCTCGAAGAGATAGCGGCAATCGAGCCGATCCAGCGGCATCGCCTGCAGAACGCGCGCATGCACCGCGGTGAAGCCGTTGGTGGGGTCGAAGACCTGCCAGTAGCCCGAGGAGAACTTGTTCATGAAGGACAGGATCGCGTTGCCGATGAGCCGGCCGGTCGGCATCGCCCCCACCGTCTCGGGCCGGAAGAACCGGTTGCCCTTGACGTAGTCGGCGCGCCCGGCGCGGATCGGGGCGACGAACGCGGAGATCATGCTGGCGGACATCTGCCCATCGCCGTCGATCTTGACGATGATCTCCATGCCGTCGGCGATGGCCTGGCGGTAGCCGGTGACCATCGCCGCACCCACGCCCCGATTGACCGTGTGGTTGAGCACCTGAACGCGCGGGTCCGCGCACTTCTCCGCCACCAGGGCGCCCGTTCCGTCCGGACACCCGTCGTCGACGCAATAGATGCGCTCGACCTCCGCCGGGATCGCGCCCAGCACGTCGAGGATGTGGGGCCGCTCCCGATAGCAGGGGACCACGACCGCGATGCGTCCGGCGTCCGGCTGGGTCTTCGCTTTCTGTGACATGGATAGCCGCGTCCTTCTCGATCAAATGTCGGAACGCCGGTGCCGCACCCGCTGGGCGGCGCGGCGTAGACCGTCACCCGCCAGAAGCGCCAGATGGGCGAAGATCGCGGCATAGACCAGCGAGAGCGCCAGATTGTAGCGCGGGATATTGATCGTCACACCGGCATGGAAGCCTGCCAACAGCAGGAACGGCACGGCGAGGAAGAGAAGGCGCCGCCGCGCCGCCCCGTCGGCCAAGGTGACGAAGGGAACCCACGCGAAGAGGATCGCGACGAGGCCGGCATACTGCCCGACCCAGAGCCCGCGCAGGAAGATCGGGACGGAGCTGGCCAGATGGCTGAACGGCGCCCCCAGCACCCATTCGCGAATCAAGACCCCGGTCGCATCGCCGCCCGCCCCGGCGGCGGCCATCGCGTCGCGCAGGATCGTGCCGTTGCCAAGCGCGTAGAATCCGTCGGCCGCGTCGAAGCGCAGGCGATCGTAGGCGCCCGGTTCGAACAGGAACGCGGCCAGCCGGTCCCCGAAATCCGGCAGCCAGTAAATCAAGGCGGCCAGCCATTCCTGGAAGGTCATCAGATTATAAGCGACGCGCTGGGCCAGGATGACGCCGCCGTAGCTGCCGGTAAACGCGATCTCGTCGAGGACGATCGCATTGCGCAGAATCCAAGGGCCAACCAGGAGCCCAAGGCCGAGCGCGGCCAGCACAAAGGCCCGAACGCCGCCCCGGCGAAGCAGAAGGAAGGGCGCGAGCATCGCCAGGAGATAGAGGGCGCTCGGCCGCAGCAGCGCTGCCAGGCCGAGGCAGGCGCCGCACAGGATCCAGCCTCGCGCGCGCTCGCGGGCAACGGCGTTCATGAAGGCGCCCGCGAACAGCATGAGGGCGGCCAGGAAAAGCCCGTCGGGCAGGATGCTGGTCGCCAGCCGCGCCTGCAGCCCGAAGGCGAGCAGCAGGAGGAGCGCGACCCAGGCGAAAGCGGCCCGATCGGGTTCGAGCCGTCGGTAGGCGACGAAGGCGCCGACCAGCGCCAGCGCGCCCAGCGCCGCCTGCAGGGCGAACAGGCCCGAGAGGTCCACCCCTTCGCACCGACTCCACGCCGTGCCCTCGGTCGTACCGACGCAGTCCATCGCCCGTTCGAGGCCCGGCGACAGTTGCGCGGCGACGGCCAAGACCGCGGGGTAGAGCGGCCCGGAGTAGTTGTCCGGTGACGGCGCGTTCGACCCGGGGGGCAGGACGCCGCGGGCGCGGGCGGTCGAGAAGACGCCATGCTCGGAGAGGTCCTTGGCGATCGTCAGATAGAAGCGCTCGTCGGGCTGCCGCGGCTCCGGCGCGCGAAGCCCCATCTGAAGGGCCACGACGAGGAGGCAGACGAGCGCGCACAGAACAAGCGCCCGCGATCCGGGCCCGTCGTCCTGTGACGACCCGGCTCGCCGATCCCGGGCATCTACCGGCCTCACCGATCCGCAGTCGTCGGTCATCGCGCCGTCGCAAACATGATGGTTGGAAATCCCCCGCGCCCCACCCTATCCATAGGCGGTCGCGGCAAATATGGGAAGGGGGCCATCGGGCAGGTGTCGCCCGCCCCGAACTTCGACGGGCGCGGCGGACCGTCGTTCCAAGGCTGCGCTTCGGCTTCGTTGGCTTCGCGCACGCCCGGTGCCGGGCATGAAGGCCGAGGCCGCTTGGGCCTGCCGCCCGCGGATATCGCGATCGCGGCCGAGCGCGACCGACCGCACGTCGAAGGCTGGCGCCGTGGCGTGGCGACGCTATCATGCGCCAGCGAACCTTGAATCGGAGCGACAGCAGTGAGCTGGCAACCCGCCATCGAGCCCGAATGCCGCGAGGCCGAGCGCTGCGCACCGGTCGACCTGGTGATCCGGCCGGAAGAGCACGATCTCGGCGCCTTTTCGGTTCGGCGCGTGCTGCCGGCGCCGGATCGCCAGATGGTCGGCCCCTTCATCTTCTTCGACCAGATGGGCCCGGCGACGCTCGCGGCCGACAGCCCGATCAACGTCCGTCCGCATCCGCATATCGGGCTTGCCACCCTGACCTGGCTGATCGAGGGCGCGATCATGCATCGCGACAGCCTGGGCTATGCGCAGGATATCCGCCCCGGCGAGGTGAACTGGATGACGGCCGGCGCCGGCATCGTGCATTCCGAGCGCACGCCCGAACGGCTTCTCGGACAGCAAACGACGCTCTTCGGCCTGCAGGTCTGGATGGCGCTGCCGACGGCGCATGAGACGGTCGCCCCCTCCTTCCAGCATTACGGCGCCGATGCGATCCCCGAGGTATCGGACGAGGGTTTCCGCGCCCGCATCGTCGCCGGCCGGGCCTGGGGCGCCACCTTCCCCGTCGCGGTCTATTCCGAGACGCTCTACGCCGACGTGCGGTTGGAACCGGGCGCCCGCCTGACGGTCCCGGCGGAGGTCGAGGAGCGCGCGGTCTATCCGCTCTCCGGCGCCCTGCGGATCGGCGGGCAGGCGTTCGGCCCGGGCGAGATGCTGGTGCTGCGCCCTGGTCTCGCGGTCGAGGTCGAAGCCGAGGCGGCGACCCATCTGGTGCTGATCGGCGGAGCGCCGATGGACGGGCCCCGGCACAAATGGTGGAACCTGGTCGCCAGCGATCCGGCGCGGATCGAAGCGGCCAAGGCGGACTGGAAGGCCGGCCGCTTCCCGAAGGTGCCCGGCGACGAGACGGAGTTCATCCCGCTTCCCGACGGGTGAGCCCCCTCAGCGGATCGCGTAGCGCACCGGTACGATCAGTTCCAGCCGGTCGCGATCGATACCGTCGGGAAAGGGCGGCAGGGGCGAGGCGCGTTCCACCATCTCCAGGGTCGCATGGTCGAGCGCCGCATGGCCCGACCCCTCGCGGATGCGATAGGCGAGCACCGCGCCATCGCGCGCGATCGCGAGGTAGAGCATCACCGCCCCTTCCTGGCGCCGGTCGCGCGCGCGGGGTGGATACTGCTTGTGCCGTTCCAGCCAGGCGAGCAGCCGCGCCCCGTAATCCACCGTCGTCCCGGGCGTACCGCCGCTGGCGCTGGCATTCCCGTCGCCAGCCTCGTCGCCATCGGAAACGCCCGCGCGACCCTGGGTCCCCGCCGGCGCGCTGGAGGCGTCGTCGCCGGTCGCCTCGGTCCGGGCCGTCTCGAGTGCGGGTTCGGTCTCGGGCGCGGCCGCGGCCGCGGGCGCGCGGGCGGTCTGGGTCTCGGGTCGGATTTCAGGCGCGGCTTCCACCGGGGCCTGCGACGCGGGCGGGTCCGGGGTCACCTTTGGCGCCGGCGCGGGCGGCCGGGGTTGGGCGCGCGGTGCCGGTCGAGGAGCCGGCGGTCGCCGAGCTGGCGGTTTCCGAGGTTGAAGCGCGGCCGCAGCCGGAAGCCCCCC